>Ga0105048_10000934_pt1 | contig 46695 bp, 42 predicted proteins | sample MAT05_FD_78382 | JGI IMG/M metagenome (GOLD analysis project Ga0105048, IMG submission 78382) | Freshwater microbial communities from Lake Fryxell liftoff mats and glacier meltwater in Antarctica - MAT-05 | ecosystem: Environmental > Aquatic > Freshwater > Ice > Liftoff microbial mat | place...
TGATTCGATTCCTGGCGGACGCGGACTTCAATTTCGCCATCGTGAAGGGATGCCGGCGGGTGGAGCCGGCAATGGACTTTCTTTCCGCAAATGAGGCAGGATTGGAAGGCGTCCTAGATCCTGAGGTTTTGGCAATCGCCAGTGATCAGAATCGCATTCTTGTCACTCACGACAAAAAGACCATGCCACGGCATTTTGGGAAGTTTTTGATGGCTGCCCGGACCTGCCCCGGCGTATTTGTGATTAGCCAAGACGAAGACATCGGCGACGTCATTGAAGAACTGGTGTTGATCTGGGCAGCCTCCGATGGCGAGGAGTGGGTGGACCGAATCGTGAGCCTTCCCTTGCGGTGACATGGCCGGCGGCGATATAGACTGTCTGCATGAAACTTCTTGCGCTTGCCGCGGCGTGCTGCGTGTTTGCCGGGGATCGGGATGCGGCGATTGCCGCGAAGATGCGGGAGATGATCGCGCAGAATGAAGTTCCGGGCGCGGTGACGGTGGTGGCGACTCGCGAGGGAGTCTCGCACTTGGGTGTCCTTGGGCATGGCGATGCAGCGAAGTCGTGGCCGTTGCGGAAGGACTCGATATTTTGGATTGCGTCGATGACGAAGCCGGTCACGGCGGTCGCAGTGATGATGATGCAGGATGAGGGGAAGCTCTCCATAGAGGATCCGGTGGCGAAGTATATTCCGGAGTTCGCTGGGAGCGGCGTGACGCTGCGGCACATGCTGACGCATACGTCGGGGATGGGTGAAGCAGCGCCGGCGGAGTTGGCTGCGGCGAAGACGCTGGCGGACATGGTTCCGATTTATGCCAGGAAGCCTTCGGGGTTTGTGCCAGGGAGCCAATGGCGGTACTGCCAGACGGGAATCAACATGCTGGGCCGGGTAGTGGAAGTAGTGTCGGGTATGCCGCTGGAACAGTTCTTTGCGCAGCGGATTTTCAAGCCGTTGGGGATGAAGGATACGACGTTCTATTTGACGGAGAAGCAGATGAAGCGATGGGTGACGCCGGCGCGGAAGGATGGAGAGAAATTGGTGGAGGCTCCGATCGGGTTGCTGGCGGGGAAGGCCCCGACGGCGCGCGACCGGTTTCCGGCGGCGAATGGCGGACTGTTTTCCACCGGGCCGGACTATGCTCGCTTTGCAAGGATGCTGCTGCGGGGCGGGGAATTGGACGGGAAGCGTTATTTAACTGAGAAATCGTTTCAGTTGATGACGACGATACAGACAGGAACGCTGAAGGCGGGATTCATTCCGGGGCATGGCTGGGGGTTGGGCGTGGGTGTGGTGAAGGAGCCGCAGGGGCAGACGGCGATGTTGAAGCCGGGCACGTTCGGACATGGCGGCGCGTATGGCACGCAGGCGTGGATTGATCCGCAGGGCGGGGTGGCGCTGATCCTGATGGTCCAACGGACTAACTTCCGGAACTCCGACGATTCTCCGGTGCGGTTGGCCTTCCAGACCGCGGCGATGGGGAACTGACGTAACCGTGGCAAGCCTTAAGCAGATTGGGAAATCGTTCAAAGACCGATTGCTGAAGCGGTATTTCGTGCGCTGGCATATGAGCGCGATCCTGGCGGCGACGATCGCTTCGGGCCTGTTGATTGATAAGACGTTTTTGTTTTTCGGATTTGGCGAGATGGGTTTGCGGTATGCGCTGTCGGTTTTGGGCGCTTATGGGATGTTTTTTCTGCTGGTGCGGATGTGGGTGTGGTACGCGGCGGGGGTGGCGGTTCAGTTTAGTCTTCCGCGGGATGTGGATGTGAGCGATGGGTTGGATTTGATACCCGGCGGAGGGCGTGGCGGCGGTGGCGGGAACGTCGGCTTTTCGGGTTTTCGCGGGGGCGATGCGGGCGGGGGTGGCGCGTCGGATTTGTTCGACGGACCAATAGTTTCAACGGGCGGTGGCGGGGGTGGTGGCGGCTTCGACCTGGGTATCGAGATCGATGAGGACATTTGGATTCTGGTGGTGCTGAGCATTTTGGTGGCGGTGATTTGTGGCGCGGGTGGATATCTGATTTGGATGGCGCCGGAGATACTGCCGGAAGTGGCTTTGGAGTGCGCGGTGGGCGCGGGACTGGTGAAGCAGTTGAAAGAGCCGACAGCGGGATGGGCCGGGCGATTGTTATGGAAGACGTGGATTCCACTGGCGATTGTGATGGCGGCGGCGTTTTTTGCGGGCGTTTTCATCCAAGGTACGTGCCCCGGCGCCACACATGTGCGGGCGGCGCTACACTGCGCGGTTACCCAGTAGGACTTTACGTTTCGTTACAAACGAGAATGGTGCGCGGCGCATCAGAAGGGACATGCGAAGTGTACTGAGTGTGTTGATTTTGCTGGTTGCCCCGGTGGGGATCGGCGCTGAGTTGCGTGGATTGAGCGCGGGATTGGAAATATTGTCGGAGACGGTGTTGCCGTCGGTAGTGGAAGTGGCGGCGTCAGGCTATGGACCGCTGCAGGAGGGCGGGCCGACGAAGGTGTCGGTTGTGGGGCGGCGGCGCAGTACGGGGTCGGGCGTGATTGTGGGGGCAGACGGCTACATTCTGACGAACGCGCATGTGGTGGCGAATACGCAGCGGGTGCGGGTTTCGATTGGCGGCGGGCGGGGCGCGGCGTGGGTAGACGCGAAGATAATCGGCCAGGATGAGGAGACGGATCTGGCGCTGCTGAAGGTGGAGCGGGAGGGGCTGGCGGCGCTGCCGTTCGGGAACTCCGATGCGCTGAAGCAGGGACAAATGGTGGTGGCGCTGGGCAGCCCGATGGGGCTGAAAAATTCGATGACGATGGGGGTGTTGAGCTCGGCGCGGCGGCAGTTGCGGGAGGAAGACCCGATGACCTATTTGCAGACCGATGCGACGATCAATCCGGGGAACAGCGGCGGGCCGCTGGTGGATCTTGACGGCAGGTTGATCGGGATCAACACGTTCATCATGACGCAATCGGGCGGGAGTGAAGGATTGGGATTTGCGATTCCGAGCAATATGGCGGCGGGGATTTATGAGCAGTTGAAGGCAATCGGGCGGGTGCAGCGAGGAGAGATCGGCGCGTCGTTGCAAAACATGACACCGGGGCTGGCGGCCGGTTTGGGGATGGGGCAGACCTGGGGGGCAATTGTCACCGATATCGGGGAGAAGAGCGCGGCGGAGGCGGCGGGATTGGTGGCGAAGGACATTATTGTTTCGCTGGATGGCGCACCGGTGGAGAATGCGACGCAGTTTGCGATGGGGATCTTCCGGCATCGGGCAGGGGAGACGGTTGAGTTAGGCGTGGTGCGGAATGGGAAGGAGATGCAGATTCGCAGCGCGGTGCTGGCGAAGGCGGATGGGGCGGGGCAGTTGGCGAAGAAGGTGAGCGCGGAGGCGAACCTGGTGCCGCAGATCGGGCTGCTGTGCGTGGATGTGGATGAGACGACGATGAAAATGCTGCCGGGTTTGCGGCGGCCGTATGGTGTGATTGTCGCGGCGCGGGCGCCTTCCGTATCGAGCCAGCAGACGCTGCTGCAGCAGGGCGATGTGGTTTATGCGATCAACGGGAAGTTGATTCCGGACCTGACTTCCTTCCGGGCGGCGATGGCGAGTTTTCAACCCGGTGATGCCGTGGTGTTCGAAGTGGAGCGGCCGGGGAATCTGGCACTGGTTGAGTTTGAGTGGGAGTAACTGATAAATTAAGGCACAGGTTACCGTGCGCATACTCCTACCATTCACTGTTGTTGTTGGATTGATCGCGGCCCCCGCTCCGCCACTTCCCGCAGGCGGTGCGGTGCAGGTGGAGATCTACGAGGATATTGCGGCGGGGAAGGAATTCGATCTGGCGGGGCTGACGGCGGTGGACCGGTATACGGAGCCGGCATTCGCGTTTGTGCATACGCCGACGAAGTTTGCGGCGAATGCGATTCCGCTGGATCGTTCGACACCTTACTATTTGCGGGCGTTGTATAAGAAGAGTTTCGCCGGCGGTACACATCAGTTGCGCTTGCGGGCGCGCGGGGCGGCGCGGCTGTTTGTGGATGGGAAATTAGTGGCGACGACCAAGGCGCAGAAGCCGAATACGTCGAGCGACGATCCGGTTCCTCCGCCGATTGAGCGCGGGAATACGCCGTTGCGGCCCGTGGTTTATCCGCATCAGGATGCAGTGTTGAAGTTGGATTTGACTGCCGGCGAGCATGCGTTTGAACTGATTGCGGTGGTGGGCGGCAAGGGGCTGTATCCGTCGACTGGTGAACTGGCGGTGGGCGTTTCGCGGAATGGCGAAGTGGACCATTTGTTGGGACCGGAGGGTTCGCCGTTGTTGACGGACGCGGCGTGGGCGGACTATGTGGCGGCTTCGTTTGCGCGGCATTATGAGTCCGATACAGCGCGGCGGCGGGCGGTGAGCCGGGAGGTGACGGCGGCATGGGCGGAGCGGCATAAAGCGCTGCGAGCGAAGTTGGGTGCGCTGCCGTCGGGGCAGACGGTGGATGGGTTTATCGACGCGAAGTTGAGCGGCGCCGGAGTGAAGCCGACGGGGGATTTGACGGATTTAGAGTTTTTACGGCGAGTTACTTTGGATGCCACGGGGCTGATTCCTTCACCGGAGCAGGTGCGCGCTTTCTTGAAGGATGATGCGGCCACGCGACGGCGGAAGGCTGTTGACCGATTGGTGAACGATCCATCGTGGGCGGACCATTGGGTGGGCTATTGGCAGGATGTGCTGGCGGAGAATCCGGGGATATTGAAGCCTGACTTGAACAACACGGGGCCGTTCCGGTGGTGGATGCATCAATCGTTTTCGGACAACATTTCGTTCGACCGGTTTGTGGCGGATTTGGTGCAGATGGAGGGATCGGCGTCGCTGGGCGGGCCGGCTTCGTTTGCATTGGCGACACTGAACGATGCGCCGATGGCGGCTAAGGCCGATATTCTGGGCCAGGCGTTTTTAGGGCAGAAGATGAGCTGTGCGAGATGCCATGACGCGCCGTTCCATCCGTTCAAACAGAAGGACCTGTTCGCGATGGCGGCGATGCTGAATGGTAAGCCAGTGAAGCTACCCGTTACGAGCACAGTGCCGCAGGGTGAGGGTGGACGGAAGCCGGCGGTGGTGTCGGCGTTGAAGCCCGGTGAAATGATTGCGCCGGAGTGGCCGTTTGCGAAGCTGGTGGCGCATGCGGAGGCGGGCGCGTTGCCGGCGGCTGGGAGTGTCGAGACGCGGCGCGAACTCGCCTCGTACATTATTTCCCCGGAGAACGAGCGCTTTGCGCAAGTTGTGGCGAACCGGGTTTGGAAACGCTATATGGGTGTGGGAATTGTGGAGCCGGCCGATGACTGGTCGCGGGGGCGGGCGTCGCATCCGGAGTTGCTGACGTATTTGGGCCGGGAGTTCATGGCTTCGGGCTATGACATGAAGCATTTGGCGAAGCTGGTGCTGAATTCGAGGGCTTATCAGCGGAAGGCGGCGGGGTTGCCGGCGGATCAACTGAGTTCTTCGAAGCGGTTTTTCGCGGGGCCGGCGCATCGGAATCTGACGGCGGAGCAGTTGGTGGACTCGCTGCATTTCGCGGCGGGGAAGACGTTTGATTGTGAAGAGATGAATTTGAATCCCGCAGGGGACCGGACGGCGAAGCAGTTTCTAAATTTGGGCAATCCGGCAAGGGGTTGGCAGATGACGGCGCTCTCGAATGAGCGGGACCGGCCGGCGTTGGCGCTGCCAATCGCGCAATCGATCGTGGATGTGATGACGACGTTTGGATGGAGGCAGTCGCGGCAGAGTCCGGCGACGGACCGGGATGATGCGGCATCGGCGATGCAGACGCTGATTCTGGCGAATGGTGTTTTGGGTACGCGGATGGCGCGGCTGTCGGATGATTCGTGGTTTACGGAGACGGCGCTGGGTGAGTTGCCGGTTGCGGATTTGGTTGGAGAGACGTTTATGCGGTTATTGTCGCGGCCACCGGAGGCGGGGGAGCGAGCGACGTTTACACGGTTGCTGGAGCCGGTGTATGGAGACCGGGTGGTGGCGGGCGCGAAGGCTCGGGCGACGAAGCGGGAGAGCGACGGGCGGGTGTCGTGGTCAAACCATTTGAGCGCGGAGGCGAGCCTGATTCGTATGGAGGAGGAGCGAAAGTTGCGGTTCGGGGATCAGCCGACGGCGCGACTGACGAAGGCGTTCCGGGAGCGTTATGAGGATATGCTGTGGGCGTTGATGAACTCGCCGGAATTTGCGATGGCGCCATGAGTATCAGCCGACGCGGTTTTATGCAATCGAGCGCGGCCGCGATGGCGGCGACGGCGCTGCCGAAGGGCAAGGCGGATGCCTGTATTTTCCTGTGGCTGGGCGGCGGCGCGGCGCAGATGGATACATTTGACCCGAAGCGGAAGGGTGATGGGAAGAAGGTGGCGGGGTCATACTATGACTCGATCGACACCGCGGTTCGCGGCGTTAAGCTGAGCGAGCATATGCCGAAGACGGCGCTGCTGCTGGACCGTTGTATTGTGATGCGGTCCATTACGCATTCGATAGTTAGTGAGCATGCGGCGGCGGCGAACCTGGTGCATACGGGGCGGATGCCGAGCGGGACATTGCAGTATCCTTCCATTGGTTCGGTGGTTGCGCATCAGTTGGGCGCGAAGACCGATGAGGTGCCGAGATATGTGGTGATGGGGTATCCGAATATTACGCGGGACCCCGGGTTTCTGGGCGCTAAGTACGGGTATGTGTATTTGACGCAGGTGGATATTGGACCGAATGGGTTAGTGCGGCCGCCGGATGTGGATTCGACGAGGCAGGACCGGCGCGAAACGTTGCTGTCGGGAATGCGGGAGGGGCAGCAGAAACGGTATCCGAATGACCCGGTGGTGCAGGCGCAGGCGGATGTTTCGCGGCAGGCGTTCCGATTGGCGGGGCCGCGGTTCATGAACGTGTTCGATTTGAACCGGGAGAGCGCAACGCTGCGGCAGGCGTATGGCAGCGAATTTGGACAGCGCTGTTTGTTGGCGCGGAGGCTGGTGCAATCGGGTGTGCGGTTTGTGGAGGTTTCCTACAATTTGAATTTTTTGAATGGTAGCGGCTGGGATACTCATAACGAAGGCCAGTTGAAGCAACACTTACTGATTCAGGATTTGGACCAGTCCTTTGCGACGCTGTTGCAGGATCTGGAAAAGAACAAAATGTTGGATTCGACGCTGGTGGTGATTGCGACGGAGTTCGGACGGCCACCGGAGTTCGATGCAGGCGGGGGGCGCGGGCATCAGGCGGAGGCCTACTCGATGGTGCTGGCGGGCGGCGGATTGAAGACCGGGCAGGCGATTGGGGCGACGGATGATTTGTCGAAGGCCATTGTCGAACGGCCGGTGACGGTGCCCGATTTTCACGCGACGATACACTGCGCGCTGGGCATTGATCCGCACAAAAATCTTTATGCCGGCGACAGGCCGGTGCCGATTACGGATCAGGGAAAGCCGGTATTAGAAGCCTTCTAGGGTAGGGCGGCGCGCTTCTGATATTTGAATGACTTCCAATCAGTGGCGGCGCGGCCGTTTAGATCCCAGAGGACTCTTCCAGAGCGGATAGTCAGTTCCGCGGTGAGTTTTTTATCACCGGTACGGGATGCTCCGGCGGAGTCAATATAGCCGAATTGTCCCTGTTCGAGTTTGAGAACGGTGATGTCGGCTTCGGCGCCTTCGTCGAGGTTGCCTAACTCGGGACGCTTGATCTGCTTTGCTGGATTCCATGTGCTCATCTTGATGACGTCTTCGAGGGATGCGCCGAGGGTGAGCATTTTGGACATAACGTTGGTCATGTCCTTCATGCCGGCGTTCATGGAGCCCGTGTGGAGATCGGTGGAGATAGAGTCGGGCCAGAAGCCTTGCTCAGTGAGCGGAGAGGCGATGTTCCAGTAGAAACTGCCGCCGCCATGGCCGACGTCGAAGATGACGCCGCGTTTGCGGCCGGTGACAAATGCCGTATTGACCTTGCCATCCTCGCCGAGTTCGCCGCGGTGCCCGGAGTAACAGTGAGTGTAGATATCGCCGGGGCGCATTTTGTCACCGAGAAGGGTTCGCTAGTTGCGGTCAAGGCTCATGTAGCCGAAGTCGACCATGATCGGCCGGTCAGTGGCTTTGGCGGCGGCGATTGCGCCATCGATGGAGGGCCAGCCTTCGCCGGCATAGTGCGCGGTCTTGAAGCCGACGACGATGCCACTGTGCTTCCTGGCGATGGCGGCGGCCTGTGCGGACTGCATTTCGGCGTTGTCGTCTTCGCCCGAAGGGCTCATGCCGTTGCCGACGATGTTGACGAATGCCAAAACGCGGGTCTGTGCGCGGTCGATGATGCGTTGTTTGAAGTCTTCGAAGTTGCGCCAGCCGGAGGAACCGGCATCAACGAGGGTGGTGACGCCGGAGCGAAAGCTAAAGCTGTCAGGGTAGACGGAGGAGTCCCCGGTGAGCGCCTTGATACCGGTACCGGTATAGACGTGAGCGTGGATGTCGATCAGGCCGGGGACGACGTAAAGGCCGTCGGCATTGGCGATTCGGGTGGCCTGGGAAGCGGGTATGTTCGCGGCGACCTTGGCGATTCGCTGGCCTTGAATGGCGACATCGAGTTTGGCTGATCTTCCGCTTTTCGGGTCGATGACGTGGCCTCCCTTTATGAGTAGGGTGTAGGGAGCCTGGGCTGGCAGAAGGGTGATGGCGGCCAGGAAGAGGAGGGGGCGCATGGGGTCGATTATATATGCGTTCATTAATGTGGGCTAAGGTTTTGTTTACACCTCGCCGATCTAATGGGAGAGGTTATGCTTGCGACCTAAGAGCTCTGGCCGATGGCTTGCGCGTCGGTTCCTTGTCTTGTTCGCTGTCCTTCCGATTTTTGGGGCGATTGAACCCATCATCGACATTCGCTCTCGATTGTCCAAGTCGGTTGCGGCGGCAGCGGTACCCTGCGCGGTGGAGGGTACGGTGGTGAACTTAGCAAGTGCGTTCGGCGAGGCTCGGCTCGGTTTCTATTTGGAGGACGATTCCGGCGGCATCCTGGTTTGGCACGAAGAAAAGATGGCAGCCGTTGCTATTGGGGATCGCGTGCGGACGGCGGGCAATTGTTATGAGTCCGATCGGGCGAGAACGGAACTGGTTGCCTCCGGTGTCGAGATTCTAGCCGGCGGAATGCTGCCGTTGAAGCCCCGGCGGCTGTTTCCGGATGAAGCAAGGAAGGCAGATTGGCAAAGTACGCTTGCCGAGGTGGATGGTGTCGTGAGCGACATTCAGCAGCGTGGGGATTGGGCGTACGTTTGGCTTCGCGATTCGGCGACCTTTCGGGCGGCGTACCGGATTTCCGAGGGCGGGATGGCTACAAACCGGTTGGAGCCGGGGATGCGTGTGATTCTTCGTGGGATACTGTCGCCCCAGGCGGATTCGGAGGAGCAGCCACGGCCGCACGAACTGATTTTACGGTCGGCGGACGATGCGGTCGTTGTCGATGGTCCGGTGACCTCCAGCCGCCAATTCGTCTATCTATTTCTTTCGCTAGCGGTGCTTGCAGGGGTATGGATTGTCAGTCTGCAGCGAGCTGTGCAGCAAAAGACGCGAGCGATGAAGGAAGCGCTGCGAAAGGCGGAGGAGAGTTCCCGGATGAAATCGAGTTTTGTGGCGAACATGAGTCATGAAATTCGAACGCCTCTTAACGCGATCATCGGGTTTTCGGACCTGCTGTTGGATGGGGCACATGGAGAACAAAAGCGCGTACTTGATACGATTCGGGTGAGTGCGAATACGTTGTTGGCGGTGATCAACGATGTCTTGGATTTCTCGAAGATAGAGTCGGGGAAGTTGGATCTGTCGTTTGAGCCCGTGTCGCCGCACGAGGTCATAGAAGATGCCCTGGACATTGTCGCCCCAGCAGCGGCGCAGAAGGGTCTTGATATCGGCTACTTAGCGGAGGACGGAGTTCCATTCCGGATCATGACGGATCCCGCGCGTTTGCGGCAGGTGCTGATGAACCTGTTGAGCAACGCCGTCAAGTTCACCGACTCCGGGGAGGTTGCGCTCACCTTGCGATCGGAAGCGGAAGGGGACGGACGTGTTCGTCTGTCATTTGCCGTAAAGGATTCGGGGATCGGTATTCCCGGAGAACACCTGGCGCGGCTCTTTCAACCATTTCAGCAGTTGGATAGCTCGGCGCGGCGCCGGCATGGCGGAACGGGATTGGGCTTGGTGATTAGCCGGCATTTGATCCGTCTGATGCACGGGGACCTATTCGTCGGCTCGACACCCGGGAAGGGGTCCACTTTCACCGCGTCTTTGGTATGTGACGTGGAGACCGTGGAAACTCCGAAGATTGAATTGCCGGTTGGCGCATCCTTCATGCTGCAAATAGCCCGGCCATGGACGAGGAGCGTCGCGGAGAGCTTGATAACGCGTTCGGGCGCGGCCGTGGCGTCGGCGGAACTTGCCACGATTGTGATTGCCGACCGGGCGCCTTCGGGGAACGAAATACGGCCCGGACGGTTGTGGATCGAGTTGTCGCCCCAGATACGGATGCGGGACACGGTCCCAGGGCATACCGTGGTGGGCCTGCCGTTGAAGCCGGGCGCGCTATGGGAAGCATGCCGGGCGGAGCGTCCCGCGGCTGCAGTGGTTCGACCGGAGGCCCGGAAGGCGTCGTCGCTGCGGATACTGGTAGCCGATGACAATGCAGTCAATGTGAAGGTCGTGACGAGTCTCTTGTCCAGGCTAGGCCATCTGTCTCAAGTCGCGACAAACGGTGTTGAAGTATTGGCGGCCATGGACCGGCAGCCATTCGACCTGGTTTTTCTGGATATTCAAATGCCCGAGATGGACGGATTAGAGGCGGCGAGGCGGATTCGCGGGCAGGATCATCTGCGAGAACGTCCGTGGCTGGTGGCGCTCACGGCGAACGCTATGAGTTCCGACCGCGATGAGTGCCTCGCAGCCGGAATGAACGACCACGTTGCAAAGCCGATAGGGCTCAAGCAATTGGCCGCCGCGTTGGAGCGTGCCGAAGCAGGCTTGCAGGATTCTCATAAATCCACTTCGCAACAGAACGACCGCGCCCGAGGAGCGGGGACAGGCGGCGGCTTATGATTCCCGGCGCTTGGAGGCGAACTTCTCCCTGAATTTCTTCACTTTCGGACCTACCACAAAGTGGCAATACGATGCATTTGCGTGCGTGCGGAAATAGTTCTGGTGGTGGTCTTCCGCGGGCCAGAATCGCTCGGCGGGGCGAAGCTGGGTGACGATGCGATCCGGGTATATGCCGGCCATCTCCAGGTCACGCATCACCTCGGCACCCTGTTGCTTTTGCTCCTCGCTGTCGTAGAAAATCACCGACCGGTACTGGGATCCCTCATCGTTGCCTTGCCGATCCCATGTTGTGGGGTCGTGAATGGTAAAAAACACAGCCAGGATTTCGTGAAACGAGGTCTTGCCGGCGTCAAACGCGACCTGTACGACCTCGACATGCCCAGTCCCACCCAAGCACACCTCCTGATACCCGGGATCGGGAACATGCCCGCCCATATACCCAGATACGATGGATTCGATACCGGCCATCTCCTGATACACCGCCTCGAGGCACCAAAAGCATCCGCCGCCCAATGTCGTAGTCTCCGTTGCCATGCTTCCATCATCCCAATTCATAGGGCCCCAATGCGGTTGAAATATTCCCTTGGTATCCTGTTTTGCATGAACTATCGCTTTGGTGGCTTGCTTATACTCGCCTGCGGTCTATTATCGGCCCAGGAATTTCGCGCCAACATCTCCGGGACCGTCACTGACCCTTCGGGCGCGCCGATCTCCGGCGCCCGTGTTGAGGCTGTCAGCGTCGAGCGGCAAGTGCGCTACGACGCAACTTCAAATGACGCCGGCATCTATTTGATCCGGTTTCTGCCTCCGGGGACATACTCCCTGACGGTACAGAAAGAAGGGTTTAAGCGAGCGCAACGCGATAGACTGACTGCCCAGGGCGCGGATCGTTTGAGTGTCGACATCCGGATGGAAGTGGGCGGAGTGACGGAGAGCGTCACGGTTACGGGTGAGACACCGCTGCTGGCTACTGAAACGGCTTCTCGCAGCGTTACGCTGGAACAAAAATACGTTGACGATTTGCCGACTTCCGGGCGCAACGTTTATCAGCTTCTTTTCTCCCAGCCGGGCGTGATTAAAACCGGCGGCTACTGGGGCAACTTTGAGTTGTACGCGTTTGGGAATATCAACGGCGTGGCGATTAACGGTGGGCGGTCGGGTGAGAACGAGACGCTGATTGACGGTGTGTCGTCGGTGCGCGGGTCGCGAAGCGCGTCATTCGCCCCGGCCTTAAACGCAATTCAAGAAGTTACGATTCAAACCAACTCGTATGACGCCTCCTACGGCCGGTTCGGCGGCGGCGTTACCAGCATCGTCCTGCGCACGGGAACAAACCAGCTTCATGGGCAGCTTTATGAGTTCTTCAAGAATGACAATTTGAACTCTAACGGGTATTCGCGTAACGCCGCTAACGTGAGGCGGCCGGAGTACAAAAACCACACCTTTGGTTTCACTGTGGACGGGCCGGTGGTGATCCCGAAACTGGTGAACGGGAAGAACAAGCTCTTCTGGATGCTCTCGCTGGAGGCGCTGCAGGAACGGAATCCGCAGGTTCAGTTGTGGACGGTGCCGACCGCGGAAGAGCGTCGAGGAGACTATTCTAAGATCGTTGACAGCCAGCGCCGCTCGATTTCTATCTACGATCCCCTGACCACGCGCGCGAATCCGAGCGGAGCCGGATTCATCCGCACGCCGTTTGCCGGCAATGTGATTCCCGGCGGACGGATCAATCCGGTGGCCGCGAAATTGATGGATTTCTTCCCGGCGCCGAACCGGGTTAGCGAGAACGTGGACGGCCAGAATAACTATTTGTTTGTGAACAGCTCAAAGAACAGCTACAACCAGTGGCTTGGCAAGCTGGATTGGGCGATCACCGACAGGCATCGCGTGAGCGGCCGGTATGGCGAGACCCCATGGTCCAACTTTGCCCGTATCCAATGGGGTACGAACGCCGCGGAGCCATCGAGCGAGTATCCTTCGACGCGCATTTCCCGAAATTGGGCCGCTGACTGGACCTATACGCTTTCGGCTTCAACGGTGATCAATTTGCGGGCCGGGTTGTCGCGCTATGAGGGTTTCAGCGGTAACACCTTCGGTCGCGACTACGACCCGCGCCAGTTGGGATTCCCGGACAGACTGGTCTCTCAGTTTGTCGGGCTGCAGTTCCCGCGGTTTAATTTTGCCGGCAACAATATCACGCCGCTTGGCGCGACGCAGACCAGCGGCTACGAGACCAGTGACGCCTACTCGCTGCAACCTAACGTGCAGAATATCCGGGGCCGGCATTCGTTGAAGTACGGCGCCGAGTTTCGCCGCTACAACCAGAACAACATCCGTCCCGCGTCGGCGAGCGGCAACTACACGTTCAACCGGAACTGGACGCAGGCGAATCCGCAGCAGGCGGATGCGCTTTCCGGTGCGTTTCTGGCGACATTTCAATTGGGGTACCCGACCAACGGTTTTGTGGACCGGAACATGGACCCGGCCTATCGCAATCCTTACATGACCTTCTTCTTCCAGGATGATTGGAAGATTTCGCGCACCGTCACAATTAACGCCGGTTTGCGGTGGGATTATGAGGGACCGATCTTTGAACGCTACAACCGGCAGATTCGCGGATTTGCGTTCAACCAGGCGAGCCCGATAGCCGCCCAGGCCACCGGCCTGAATCTGAAGGGCGGGCTGTTGTTCGCGGGTTCGAACGGAACGGAACGGGAAGCGTTCAACCGGGATTTGAACAACGTTCAGCCCCGTATCGGCATTGCCTGGCAGGTAGCGCCAAAGTGGGTCCTTCGTGGCGGCTATGGCCTTTACTATCTGGGCCAGAATGCGGCCGGGTCGGACGCGGGTTTCAGCCGGCAGACGGCGATGATTCCCTCGACCGACAACAACCTGACGCCTGCGGCGTCGCTATCAGACCCCTTCCCGCAGAACCTTTTCCCAACGGGACTGCTCCAACCGATTGGCTCCTCTCAAGGATTGTCAACGAATCTGGGCTTGGCCGTCGCGGCCCAGTTGCTGGACCGGCCGCTGCCGAAGTCCCATCAATTCTCGTTCGGTTTCCAGCGTTCGCTGGGGCAGACGTGGCTGATGGATGCATCGTACGTGGGCAACCTGACACGGAATCTGCCAATTGGCGCCGGATTGAATTTCCTGGCAACCGACGTACAGAATTCCATTCCATTGGCGAACCGGCAGACTTACTTCAGCCAGCAGGTTCCAAATCCGATGGCCGGATTGCTCCCCGGTTCAGCGTTCAACGGCGCGACCGTCCCGCGGCAGCAGTTGCTCTACGCTTACCCGCAGTATCAACAGGTGACCATCAACAACATCGCCGCCGGAGCCCAAAGCTACCATGCGCTGCAGGCGAAGGCGACACGGCGCTTCTCGGCCGGTCTGGCCATGCAAGTCAGCTACACTTGGGCCAAGACGCTGGAGCGGGTGTCCCTATTGAATGCGCAGGATGCGAATCTGAACGACCTGCGCAAGACCCTCGGCGAACAGCGGTTGTCGGCGGATGACATTCCGCACACCATTTCCATGGTCAGTTCGTACGAACTGCCATTCGGCAAAGGCCGGAAGTTTGTGAGCGGAGCTAACGCCGCGACCGACGCGATCTTCGGCGGCTGGAACGTCTCGGCACAGTACATCCGCCGTGGCGGTCAGCCGATTGACTTTCCGAACGCAGCGCCCAATGTCGCTCGCTCGGCGAAGCTCACCAACGACCAACGCGACGAATTGGCCCGTAAAGCCGGCCGGACCGAATTCAACCCATTCTTCGATAAGTACTTCGACACGTCGATCTTTCCAACAACAGCGCAGGCGCCGTTCACTCTCCGCGACTTCCCGACGCGTTTCCCCGACGTTCGCAGCCCGGTACTGACCAGCTGGGAGCTTTCGGCCTACAAAAACTTCACGCTGAAAGAGCGATTGAAGCTTCAGCTTCGTGCCGATTTCCAGAACGCCTTCGACCAGCCGTATTTCTATCGGCTGAGCGCCGGCGGCAACAACGTCACCGATTCGCGATTCGGCCAGTTGGACCCGGCCCAGCGTAACGTGCCGCGCGTCGTCGTCCTGGTTATGAAAGTATTGTTCTAATGACCGATGGCGAAATATTCTCCTGCTTTCTGGCTTTCCTGAAAGCAACGGAGGATGAACATGAAACCGGCTCGCCCACCGACGGGCCGGAACTCGACTTAGTGCCTGCCCCATTACGGCCCTTCTATCAGCGGATGAACGGGGCGTCGCTCTTCGACGGCGATCTCATCTTCTTCGCCGCCGGAGGCGCGGCGGACGAAGACGGAACGGTTCAACACGCCAGTCGTTTGGCGCGCGACGCCGAGTGGCCGATTCCACCGGAGGTTGTGCTTTTTGGCCGCGATACCGGTGGCGAGGTGCTTGGGGTTTGGACGGGTCCCCGGGCGGCCAAATATCCCTCTCCGGTCGTGCTAACAGGATTGGTGTTTGAGCCCGCGGCTCACGCACTGCTCGCGACGTCGTTTGAGCGGTACCTGATGACGACGACCGTCTGGCATTGCCTGGATACAGAGTACGCCGAAGCCGCATTCTCGGCCTTCCGCGTACCGGGCAAATTGCAGGCTAGAGATCTGGACGACCTCGACGCCGATGCCTGGTTTGCCTGGGCCGATCCCGCGCTACCGGCCTTGCCCGTGGATCCCTACCAGGAACCGCTCACGAGTGACCAGATTCGCCAGTTACTGGCAAGCTGACCGGCCGTCCTTCAGCGTACGCCAGAACGGTGGCGACGGACTCTTGCAGTAACGCGTCTCCACGCACGATCACGTCAGCGTGGCGGCGCGTCGGCCAGATATATCGTTCCGCCATCGGCCTGACAGTGGTGAAATACTGCTGCTCCACGGATTCCGGCGTCCGTCCGCGCTCCCGCACGTCGCGCGCCAAGCGGCGGGCATAGCAAGTCGCGTCTTCAAGATCGACATACACGCTCGCGTGCAGGAGATGCCGCAAATCGTTCCAATAGAGGGTGAAAAGCCCTTCGACGATAACGGTCTCCACCGGCTCAATTCGCTGCTTTCCGGCGACACGCGTGTGGCCGGAGAAGTCGTAATGCGGGACGTCAATCGGTTCCCCGTTAGACAGCGCGACGCACTGGGCCAGCAGCAGTTGGTCGTCCAATGACGCCGGTTCGTCGAAGTTGACCTTGGCGCGGTCATCCAGGCACAGATGGCTGAGATCGCGATAATAGCAATCGAGCGAAACCACCGGCGCTCCCGTTACTGCCGAGAGCCGGCGCGACAATTCGCTTTTGCCCGAGCCGGAGGCGCCGGCGATGCCAATCAAACGCGTCATTTGGCCGCTGGCAGAATGCCGATGCCTTTGGCTGAATACCATTTCCACAACTTGACGGTAAACCGGCCAGCGGCGATGGCCGGGTCCGTGTCACACCACTTCCGGGCCTCTTCAATGCTGGCCGTATCGAACACGAAGATTCCGGCGGCATCTCCTGCTTCGGCCAGCGGTCCGGCCAGGATCAGCTTTCCTTCTTTGGCCATCTTGCCCATATTCGCCATATGGCCTTGGAGCACCTCCTTCACTTCAGGGGTTACTTCCTTGGTCCATTTGGGACCCTTTTCCAGGATGGCCATTACATCAAAACGCATCGGCACATCTTGCGCGCAAAGCGGCAGAGCGAGAATCAGGAGCAGCAAAAGACGCATATCGGGGCCAGTATAGCGACTTTTACGCCGCTTGCGCAGCCGCAAAAGCGGACGCCCACGCCCATTGAAAATTGTAGCCGCCCAGCCAGCCGGTGACATCGACGCATTCGCCGATGAAATAGAGTCCGGGGGAGCGTTTGGCCTCCATTGTCTGTGACGACAACTCGGCCGTGTCAACACCCCCAGCGGCGACTTCCGCCTTCTCGAACCCTTCGGTTCCGGCCGGGGTAATCCGCCAGCGGTGCAACTCCTCTCCGAGTTCACGCAGGGCCGCGTCCGTCATTTGGAAGAGTGGACGCGGGTCACCGCTCGCCCAAGTAACGGCGAGCCGCTCAGGAAGATACTGGGAAAGTACGGTCCGGGGAAATGCGCGGCTGTTCTCGCGTTTCTGGGCGAGCAGGCGGGCGGCGATGTCCTGTCCCGGAGCCAGATCGATTTGGAGTGTCTGTCCGGGCTCCCAGTACGAACTGATTTGAAGGATGGCGGGGCCGGAAAGCCCGCGGTGCGTGAAGAGCATGCGCTCATCGAAGGCGCGCGTGCCGATACCGGCGCGCACTGTTGCGGCGACGCCGGATAAAGGACTCCATATGCGCAGATCCTCCGCGTTGAGGGTCAATGGCGCCAACGCCGGCCGCGGAGCGATGACCTTGATATCGAATTGACGAGCGAGATCGTAGGCGAAACCGGTAGCGCCAAGCTTTGGTATTGACGGGCCGCCGGTGGCCACGACTACCGAAGCGGCTTCGATCGATTCCTCCCTTAGCCTCACGGTGAAGCCATTTGGCGTTCGGGTCACGCTGGAAACGGGCGAATCGCACTGGATCACCGCACCGGCGCCGCTACACTCGTTAAGCAACATGTCGACAATCTGTTGCGCCGAATCGTCGCAGAATAGCTGCCCGAGCGTCTTTTCGTGCCAGGCAATTCCGTGGCGTTCAACGAGCGCGATGAATTCGCCCGGCTTGTACCGCGCCAGGGCTGATTTCGCAAAATGCTTGTTGGCGGATAGAAAACACTCCGGCCGTACATCGAGATTCGTGAAGTTGCACCGGCCGCCGCCGGAGATCAGGATTTTCTTGCCCGGACGGTCATTGTGTTCGAGAACCAGGACGCGCCGTCCGCGCCGCGCCGTATGGAATGCACAGAAAAGCCCGGCGGCGCCGGCTCCAAGGATTACAACGTCATACGGCATTGGTGTCCTATTGTCCCTGCAAACGCGGAAATTTTGTTGAAGTATTTCTGTTTTCAACCGATATGATGTTAATGTTGTATCTCGCATGCAACATATAATTTGGGGAGGCAGACAATGAGTTCCTTGTACGAACAATTAGGCGGACAACCCGCCGTGGACGCCGCAGTGGATATTTTCTATCGCAAGGTTTTGAGCGACGACCATATCAGCCATTTCTTCGAAGGCGTGGATATGGACAAGCAGATTGGCAAGCAAAAAGCCTTTCTGACGATGGCCTTCGGAGGGCCGCACAACTACACCGGGGCGGACATGCGCCAGGGCCATGCCCATTTGGTGGCGCGCGGGCTGAACGATAGTCACTTCGACGCTGTCGCGGGACATCTGAGCGCCACTCTTCAGGAGTTAGGCGTCGGGCAGGGATTGATTGATCAAGTAATGGCGATCGCTGGCTCCACGCGGAACGACGTTCTGGGCCGCTAAGCCGATGCCGACGTATATCTATTCCGGGGCGGCCTATCAGGCTGCGCCGGGAGAGAGCGTCCTGGACGCCTTGCTCCGGCAGGGCGTCGCAGTTTCGAACTCGTGCCGCGCTGGGGCGTGTCAATCGTGCCTGCTGCGGGCGATCGCCGGGACTGTTCCAGCGGCATCGCAGCAAGGGCTAAAGAGCACTTTGATCGAGCAGGGCTACTTTCTCTCTTGTCTCTGCCGCCCGGAGGCCGACCTGGTTCTGGAGCCGGCGGGAGGGCTGGAATTGCCGGCGGAGATTGTCTCATTGGAACGGCTAACGCCGACAGTATTGCGCGCACGGCTGCGAACCACGACGCCGTTGGAATACCATGCGGGACAGTACATTACTCTTCGGCGCGAGGACGGCCTCGCGCGCAGTTACTCGCTGGCCAGCCTTCCGGAGGAGGACACGCTCGAACTCCACATCCGGCGTGCCCCGCAGGGACGGATGAGCGGATGGCTGTTCGATGAAGCACGGGAGAAGGCTGTTGTCAGCATCCGGGGGCCGGCTGGGGACTGTTTCTATACGGCAGGCAAGCCGGAACAGCCCTTATTGCTGGCCGCCACCGGGACAGGACTCGCGCCTCTCGCCGGAATCTGCCGGGACGCGCTGAAGCAAGGGCACCGCGGACCTATTCATCTTTACCATGGCGCGTTGCGGCCGGAGGGGCTCTACTTGCGGGATGAGTTGCGAACCCTGGCGAACATGCACGCGAATCTTTTTTACAAGCCCGTTGTACTGGAAGGCGGCGAGTCCGCAGGTATTGCCAGCGGCGCGATCGACAAAGTCATTGCCGCCGGGCATCCCAATCTCACCGGTTGGCGCGGCTTCATCTGCGGCGATCCCTCCATCGTTCAAATGCTCAAGAAGAAGTTTTTCCTGGCGGGAATGGGCAGTCGCGAGATCTTTGCCGACGCCTTTATCGAGGGACCGAGCTCATAATGGACTTCTATGCAATTGACCGTACACACCGATTACGCATTGCGGGTGCTGCTCTATTTGGCCCACTTTCCTAACCGGCGAGTCGGCACGGAAGAGATTAGCAAAGCCTACGGAATTTCTAAGCACCACCTTGTCCGGGTCGTGCAGACGCTCGCCGACAACGGGTTCGTAAATGCCGCCGTCGGGCGCTATGGTGGCGTGGAGTTGGCGCGTCAGCCGAAAGATATCGGGCTTGGCGACATTGTCCGCGCGACCGAGGCGTCGTTCCGTCTGGTGGAGTGTCACGACATTATGAATAACACCTGTCCCATCGTGCCGGTGTGCGGATTGAAAGGGATGCTGGATGCCGCCTTGGGGGCGTTCCTGGCGGAGTTGGATAAGCATACGCTAGCCAACCTCGTGAAACCGCGAAGCCGGGAGAAATTTATCCAGCTGGTGTCGCGCTAGCGTTGAATGAGGACCGACTGGATCTGCGCCAAGTGCCGGTCCATATGAAAACGTAGAAATTCCAGCCGTTGACGGGCATCCAGCGGACCGCATAAGAAGTGCGGGAACATAATGGACTCCAACGGCTTGCCTCTAAGTTCGACGGTAAGCGCCGCGAGCACGTGAGAGCAAGCACGGAAGCAGGCGACCCAGTAGGTTGAGGTCCCTCCGCCCTGCGGCGTGGCGATCGGCGGCGCATGTTCGCGGGGCTTCCAAGTCCGTTCGATGATCGTCTCGATCGGCAGACCGCGGTTTGGGTTCGTCTCAATCGCTGCCGCCGGCGCTTCAATCGCGCGATAGATCTTCTCTACGCCCGAATGTTCCGCCAGCACCAGATGTTCCAAAATTTCAACCACCGACCATTCATTCGGCGCGGGCTTCCACGCCGCGAGCGATGCCGGCAATCCATCAACGGCGGCCAGAACCCATGCGCGCGCCGCCTCAACATCCGCAACTAATTCGGCGAGCGGTTTCACTTTCCTCCGGCAATCTCGCCGTGAGGTTTCTTCTGCGAGATCTCCTCATGAACAACAATTGCCTGCCCGGCCAGCCCGTCGCCGATCCAATTCTTTGATGAGGGTGAGAACTTCAGCGCGGCTTCCAGGGTTTTCGCCATGCCCAGCTTCTGAATATCGTCGGCACTCTTTCCGGACTTGATCAAGCTCCGCACACCGGCGTAGATCTCCTTCATGAACTTGCCTTGGCCGGTGATAATCTCTGTACCGCCGGGCCGGCCATGGCCGGGTAGGACATGCTTGATTTTGCGCTTGCCCGCTGCATCGGCGACCTTCGGCCAGTTCGCCACATGGCCATCGCCCATGAAGTTGAACGCGCCGTTGACGATCGCGTCACCGGTGGCCAGGACCTGCTCCTTCGGCAAATACACGAAACCGTCGCCACGCGTGTGTGCCCAGCCGAAGAAATGAAACTCAACGCGCCGCGTCCCGTCATCCAGTACGAAGGGCGTTTTGTCGAAGGTCTGTTTCGGCGGTTCGGCCGTGGCCCGATTCAGTTCCTTTACATCCGGCCGGTTGGTCTCCGACCAGCGCTGGGGCTCATATCGCTTCATCTCCTGAGCGACTCCGACATAAGCCAGGGTCGTTGCGCCCATTTCGGTCCAAACGGCGTTTCCGTAGGCGTGATCCCCATGGTGGTGCGTATCGAAAACATACTTGATCGGCTTGCTGGATAGTTTCTTGGCGTCGGCGGCGGCCAAGCGCGCTCCAGAGGGGAAGTTGGCATCGACGACAATAAGATAGTCCTTCATCTCAATGATGATGTTATTGCAATGCCCCTCTTTCTTAATGTCGCCTTCGCGGAACCAAACACCCGGTACGATCTGCTGGACGGTGTTCGGCTGGGCCGTAATACCGGACGTAAAAAAGACGGAAACGATCAATGCGGCGAAGCTGCCGAACACGAGAATGCGGCCATGAGTCATGGAGGACAGTATACAGTAGAGACGGTGGAGATATGAAGACACTCATTGCGTTAACAGCCCTCTTCGGCGGCACTTTTCTCATCTTGCGCGGCGACCCCGTGCCGCAGTTCCGCGACCTGTTCAACGGCAAGGACCTGACCGGCTGGGTCAATGTCAACACCGCTCCGGACACATGGAAGGTCAAGGATGGAATACTGATCTGCTCCGGCCATCCGATTGGTGTCATGCGCAGTGAAAAACAGTATGAGAATTTCATGCTCCACATCGAGTGGCGCCACATGGAGCCGGGCGGCAACTCCGGAGTCTTCCTGTGGAGCGCTGCACGTCCGGGCGAAAAGAACCGCCTGCCGGATGGCCTCGAGGTGCAGATGCTGGAACTGTCCTATCCGGAGATGCACAAGCGGGATGGCGTGCCGCTTTCCCTCGGCTACGTGCACGGCGATCTGTTCGGGGTTGGCGGTGTGAACGTTGTTCCGGACAATCCGCGAGGACCGCGCAGCAGTTCCCTGGAGAACCGTTGCTTGGGCCGTGGGCAGTGGAACACGTACGATGTAGTGGCGGTCGATGGCGTGGTGAAACTAGCGGTGAATGGGAAGTTCGTCAATGGCATCAGCCGCGCGACGCAGAAAAAGGGCTACTTGTGCCTGGAATCGGAAGGCGCGGAGATCCACTTCCGCAATATCAAAATTATGGAACTCCCGGCGGGTGTGACGGCGCCGGAGCAGATCGCGCCTCCGCTGTAGTCAGTTCTTCGACGGCACGAGTTCGATCTGATAAACCTTCGACCAAAGCTTGCCGGTGACGATCACGCGGTTCGTCGCGGCGTCGAAGGCGATCCCATTCAACACGTCGGCCGTACTGCGGTCGCGCGGTAACGCCGACAGGTCGATCCAGCCAAGCACTTTGCCCGTCGCGGGCGCAATCCGAACAATCTGATCGGTCTGCCAGACATTCGCCCAAATCTCCCCGCGCACCCATTCCAGTTCATTCAGCGCATCGATACGACGAGTCCCATCCAACACAGTGATCCGCCGGATTTCCTTCAATGTGGCCGGATCCCAAACTCGAATCTGCGCCGTACCGTCGCTCATATAGATCTGTTTGCCATCGTTCGTCAGTCCCCATCCTTCGCCGGAATAGGAGAACTGCTTGACGAACTGCAACTCCGGGAATTTGTACACAAAGCCGGTCTGATGTTGCCACGTCAATTGAATCAACTGGCCCTTGACGATCGTGATCCCCTCACCGAAAAACGGTGGACTGACCCGGAGCTGTTGCAACACTTTTCCGCTATCCAGGGCTACCTTCCGGATGCCGGACTGTCCCACCATGCCCGTGCTCTCATAGAGCCCGCCGCCGTGAAACTCCAGTCCCTGCGTGAATGCATTTGGGTCGTGCGGAAAAGTTTTAACGATGCGCGCCGAATAACGTGGCGTTTCGGCCCAGCATACCGTCAGCGCGACGAAGAGAAATCGGAGGATCACAGTTGCATGGTAGCGAATCAGACGGACTCCCATTTCGGCAGGAGGTGCTTCTGAATCTTGCCCAGGGCGGTACGGGGAAGTTTTTCAATTCGCACAAACGCCCGCGGGACCTTGAACGAGGCCAAATTCGCGCGGCACGCCGCTTCCAGTGCTCCCGCGTCGAACAGTCCATCGGCTACCACATAGGCCACCGGAACCTCGCCGCGGCGTGGATCGGGCGAGGACGCGACAGCCACTTCCGCAACGCCCGGCTGTTCGCAGAGAAACTCTTCGATTTCCCGCGGATAGATGTTAAACCCGCCGGAAATGATCAGGTCGCTCCGGCGCCCCTGCAGCGTGAAATAACCGTCGGTCGACCGGACGGCAATATCGCCGGTTCGGAACCAGCCATCGCGGTGCGCCGCCGCCGTAGCCTCCTCACGCCGCCAATATCCGGCGAATAGGTTCGGCCCTTTCAAGTACAATTCGCCGGTAGTGCCGTCGGGAACCGGGTTGCCATCGGGGTCCAGATTGCGAACCCAAACGCCCGGCATCGGTAAGCCGACGGACCCCGGCCGCCGTTCCCCGGCGTACGGATTCGTCAGGTTCATCAGCGTCTCGCTCATTCCATATCGTTCCAGAATTGTATGACCGAAGCGTTCGCGAAACTCCTCCAAAGTCTGCGCGGGCAAGGGCGCCGATCCGGACACGAACAGTCGCATTGACGCTCCAACGGCCGCGGCGGTTTCCATCGGCCACTCCAACATCCGCACATACATCGTGGGAACCCCAAAGAACACCGTTGGCGCGAATTCGCGCATCCAGCCCGCTGCCTGATCGTGCGCGAAGCGTTCCGTCAACCGCATCCGGCAGCCGCTGGCCAGCCAGCAGTGAACGCCATTCCCCAGGCCATGAACGTGGAACAACGGCAGCGTTAGCAGCAATCGATCCGCCGCCGTGAACTGCCAGCAAGTTAGAAGGTTGATCGCGTTTACAACGAAGTTGTGATGCGTCAACACCGCGCCCTTCGCCGTCCCGGTCGTCCCCGATGTGTAGACGATCGCGGCCGGCGAATCAGCATCGGTGACATCGATTCGGCGCATAGCGGGTTGCGAAACAACGGACTCGCGAAGTTCTTCCAGCAGCCAAACAGGGACGCCGGAATCGCCCACGAACTCAATCTGCGCAGCTGTCGTCACGAGTGCTTTTGGCTCGGCATCCTGCAAGATATGCCGGATCTCGCGATCCCGATAGAGGACATTGACCGGAACGAAAATGACGCCAAGCCGCGTTGCCGCCAGATACAGGTCGATATATTCCAGGCAATTCGCCAGATAGACGCAAAGCCGGTCGCCCTTCTCCAGACCCTTGGAAACAAGCAGATTCGCCATCCGCGAAGCGCGGTCGTCAATCTCACCGAATGTGAATACCGCCCCGTCCCACTCCAATGCCTCGACGGATCGACGTCCAACGAACGAAAGGTCGAACAGGGCCGGCAGTGTCAAACCAATTACCCTTGGGCCGCGGACGTCTTCGCCAGGAACCGGGCGATGAAGCCAGTGTCGATTTCTCCCGCTTGAAATTCCGGATCCTGCAAGATCCGCTGATGCAGGGGAATCGACGTATGAATTCCCTCAACGACGAACATATCCAACGCCCGCAGCGAGCGCTGAATGGCTTCCGTACGGTCCTTCCCATGCACCACCAACTTCGCGATCAGCGAGTCGTAATAAGGCGGGATCACGCAATCCGTATAGGCCCAGGTATCCACGCGAACTCCGATTCCGCCTGGCAGGTTCAGCCCTGTAATCTTACCCGGACTCGGCGTAAACGTCACCGGATTCTCCGCGTTGATCCGGCACTCCATGGCGTGACCGCGTATCGTCACCGGCTCGGTTAGGATATCGCTCAAACGCTCGCCCGCTGCAATGCGTATCTGCGCCTTCACAATGTCGATGCCCGTGACCATTTCCGTCACCGGATGTTCCACCTGCACCCGCGCATTCACTTCAATAAAGTACATGCTGCCGTCTTCATCCATCAGGAATTCCACGGTCCCGGCGTTGGTATAACCGACTTCGAGCATCGCCTTCTTCAGCGAATCGCCAATCGTCTGGCGCAACTCCGGCGTCATCCGCGGGCTCGGCGCTTCTTCAATCAGTTTCTGATGGCGCCGCTGAATAGAACACTCGCGTTCGCCCAGAATTTCCACATTTCCGTAGTTATCCGCCAGCACTTGAAACTCAATATGGCGCGGCCGGCGGATGTACTTCTCCATGTACATGTCCGGACATGAAAAAGCCGCGCCCGCTTCCGTCTGCGCTTGCGCCAGCAGATTCGGAAGTTCCGAAGCTTCGTTGACGACGCGCATCCCGCGTCCGCCGCCGCCGGCGCTCGCTTTCAAGATCACCGGATAGCCGACAACCTCAGCCATCTCCAGCGCCTGTTCCGCTGATTCAATAATCCCTTTCGATCCCGGCAGGATCGGCAGGCCTGCCTTTTGCATCGCTGTCCGCGCGTGCTGTTTGAAGCCCATCGCTTCAATCACCGCCGGTTTCGGCCCGATGAACGTAATCCCGCTAGCCTCGCAAACGTCGGCAAAGCCGGCGTTCTCACTCAGGAAGCCATACCCCGGATGGATCGCATCGACATTCGAAATCTCGGCCGCGCTGATCACGCTGGGGATGGAGAGGTAACTGCGAGCGCTCTTGGCCGGCCCAATGCAGATCGCTTCGTCGGCGAACCGGACGTGCAGCGAATGCCGGTCCGCTTCGGAATAGACCGCAACGGTGCGGATTCCCAATTCCTTGCAGGCGCAGACGACGCGGAGGGCGATCTCGCCGCGATTGGCGATTAGAATCTTCTTGAACATTTCAGTTGGGGCGAACGGTAAAGAGCGTGGCGCCGTACTCTACCGGCGCGCCGTTCTCCACCATGCGGGCAATGATCGTGCCCGCCACTTCGCTTTCGATCTCGTTCATCAGCTTCATGGATTCCACGATGCAGAGAACTTGCCCCGGTTTCACCACGTCGCCGACTTGCACGAAAGACGCCGCTTCCGGCGAGGCCGATGCATAGAAGGTCCCCACAATCGGAGACTTCACCGCCAGCGTCTTTTCATCTTCTGCCCGTGCCTCCGGTGGTAGCGGGGGAGCCGGAACTGCCTGGTAAGTTGTTACCGGTGCTGCCGGAACGGGCCCATGAGCCGCCACCTCCAGCTGCGGACCGCCGCGGACAATTCGGACGCGGTTTTCACCGCGTTGGACTTCGAGTTCAGCCACGCCGGAATCGACGACGGCTTGAATCATCTCTTTGATTTCGGAAATGTTCATTTCGTAGGTTAAAGAATAACGAGTTCTTTTGCTGTTGGAGTTAAGATTTCAACGCCGGTTGGCGTTACAAGTACAGTATCTTCGACGCGAACACCGCCACTGCCATCAATATACGCGCCCGGCTCGATGGTTATCGCCATGCCGGCCTGCAGGGAAGTTTTATCTGTTTTGCCTAGTCGCGGCGCTTCATGAATTTCCAGCCCCAGCCCGTGTCCGGTGCTGTGCACAAAAGCCTTGTCCAGCCCGTGCTTACGCAACACTCGCCGCGTTACTGCATCAATCTCGCTCGCCGATACACCCGGGGCGACCGCGTCCACGCCCGCCAACTGGGCTTCCAGGACCGCTTGATACAGATTGCGCGTTTTTGCGCCGGCTTTGCCGAGGTGGATGCAGCGAGTCATGTCACTCGCATACCCGCCCCGAAATGTGCCCATATCTATTAATAATAACCCATTACCGTCGATGCGCGCACCACCCGGACGCGCATGGGGCAGCGCGGAGTTTTTCCGGTAAGCGACAATCGTGTCAAACGCGGGCTTGTCCGCGCCCAACAGACGCATCTGGTATTCAATCTCCGCCGCGAGATCGGTCTCTGTCATCCCCGCCCGGAAGCGCGTCAACGCCGCCGCGAAAGCCTGGGAGTTGATATTAACCGATTCACGAATCGCCGCAATTTCCTCCGCCGACTTCACCATCCGGCGCTGTTCAATCACGGCGCCCAACGGCTTCAGCGACGCGCTCAAGGGCAATGACCGCTGCAAATGCTCCCACGCCCGATACTGCACCCGGTTGTTTTCGAACCCAACGCGCTTCAGCTTTTTGAGCCGCGGTGTCAACGCTGCCTCCAGCGGCCCCTTCGCGATAATCACCTTCACGCCGCTGCCAGCTGTCTCGGCCTTTGCCTGCAGTGTGTAGCGCGGATCGGTCAGCAGCGTCGCGCCGCGCCCGGTAAGCAACACCATGCCGTTGCTACCGGTAAATCCCGTCAGGTAACGCACATTGGGCGCAGCGGTAACCAGGGCGGCGTCGAGTTCCAACGCCGCCGCGTCTTTCCACAACCACCCCAGCCGCGCTTTATGAATTGACATCGAGAAGCAGCTTGCCGGTCGTCTTCCGTGCCGCCAAGTCCTCATGCGCCTCACTTGCCGCCGAGAGCGCGTAGGTCTTGTGAATTTGCAGCCGCAACTCGCCGGAGGCAATGCCGTTCAACACGTCGTTGGCGCGCCACGCCAGTTCTTCTCTGGTCGCGCAATGGTGCGCCAGCGTCGGCCGAGTCAGAAATAGCGAGCCCTTCTGGTTCAGCAACAGTGGCTCCACCGCGGGCACTGGGCCACTCGCATTGCCATAGGTGACCATCATCCCGCGGGGCCGCAGGCAGTCGAGCGATCCCATGAACGTCGATGCGCCCACCGAATCGTAAACCACGTCGACGCCGCGCCCTTCCGTAATTCGTCGCGTCTCTGCCACCCAGTCCTGTTCGTTGTAGAGAATTGCTTCATCAACACCGACTTCGCGCGCGATCTCCGCCTTCTCCGCGCTTCCGACGGTCCCAATCACGCGAGCGCCGCGCCGCTTGGCCATCTGCACCACCAGTTGCCCCGCGCCGCCCGCCGCCGCGTGGACCAGGCAGGTCTGCCCATTCTGCAAAGGAAAAGTCGAGTGGGTCAAGTAGTGCGCCGTCATTCCCTGCAGCATCGCGGCCGCGGCCAGATCCAGCCCCAGCCCGGCCGGTACCTTCACTAATTGCCACGCCGGGACCACGGCATACTGCGCATACGATCCGCGCTGCATCGCGTAAGCCACCCGGTCGCCCGGCTGCAGGTCCGTTACGCCGTCGCCGACGGCTTCCACCACCCCCGCCGCTTCCATCCCGGGAGTGAACGGCACCTCGGCTTTATAAAGTCCGATTCGGAAGTAAATATCTATGAAGTTCACCCCGCTCACGGATAGCCGGACCAAAGCCTGGCCGGCGCCGGGCATCGGGACCGGAACCTCTTCCAACAACATTTTCTCGGGGCCGCCCGTTTCCCGGACGAGTATCGCTTTCATGCGCGCGCCTTTCTGCGTAAATGCACCATACCGGCGAATGCCAGCAGGTAGAGGAGACTAAATGGAAAAAGAACAATGCGGCCGATGGTCATCACGGCCCCCGCCCCGGCCAGGCCCAGGCGGAACAATACAAAGTGGGTAAGAACGTTCAGATGCCCGCGGTCCATCCAAAAGTAGTCGCCGTTCTCGTTGAGCAAGAATACCTTGCCGGGAAGCCGCAGTGCCAGCATCCACTTCCACTTCGTCATGATCGGCTCGGCCGAACAGATCATGCCGGTGATACTGTATTTCCGCGCCTTCAACTCCCCAACGAGCTGTTCGCGGCCCGCGTGGCCGTTGTAGTTGGTGATGCGGAATACTTCGCCCTGTTCGGCCCGAAACGCTTTCGGCGTTCCCGCGTAGCAGGTGATCAAGTCCAGTTGCATCTCAGCTCCATAGATTTCGTATAGTCCCGGTAACAGGTCTTCCAGAAGCTGGCGCGAGCCGCTCTCGATGAGGGCCACCCGGTCAAACGGCGGAACTTGTTTGGAAATGAGGAAACGCATTGCCCAGCGGCTACGCTTACTATAGTAAAGCTATGAGGCCTGCGGTTGCCGCCATTCCCTTTGCCGCCGTCTGCCTTCCGCCAATGGCTAAACTGTTAGGACGGTAACGAAACTGTGACCCGCACGATCATCCTCACACAATTGCGTGAAAGGATTGTCTCGTTCGCGGCATCTCGTATGATGAGGGGCTACGGTGGCGCCGCAACCGCGGAGGATGTCGCTCAAGACACGCTACTGGTGCTCGAAGTAAAGTATCCGCAAGTAGAGGCGCTGGAGGAATTGGTGCCGCTCGCCATGCAAATCGCCCGCTTTAAAATCATGGCGCTGCATACGAAATCGTTGCGGCGAGGAGAAGGCGTGTCCGTTCCAGTTGACGATTTTCCAATCGCCGATCCGGCGGAAGACGCCGAAGCGATGCTCGAACGGCGCGAGCGGTTGGATCGTCTCGAAACGGCGCTGCTCGCCCTCGGCGACCGCTGCCGCGACCTCTTCCGTCTGAAACTCCAGGGGCTGAAATTCCCCGAAATTCAACAGGTGATGGGCGTCGAATCGATCAATACCGTTTACACCTGGGACTCCCGTTGCCGAAAGCAACTGTTGGAACGGATGAAAGGAGGCCGGTAATGGAACGCGAACAATTGGACCGGCTCCTCGCCGAATATGCGTCCGGAGGACTCTCCGAGCCGGACAAAAAAATACTCTTCACCGCCGCCCTCGCCGATCAGGAACTGTTCGACCAATTGGCGGAAGAGGACTCCCTGCGAGAGGCCATCGAACTGCCCGGCGCCCGCAACCGATTGATCGATTCGCTGCAGGAAGACGCGGCGCCGCGGTTGGCAGAGACCGCGCCGGCATCAGCCGTACTGCGCATGCCCGCGCCCGCGCCGAAGGCTGCACCGCCTTCGCGCGATTCCAGGGCGGTCTGGTATGCCTGGGCCGCCGGAATAGGCGTCGTTTTCGTTTCCGGAGCCATCACTCTAATGATGTTTGAAGGAACAACCTTGAAGGATCTGGCGCAAGTCAACTCCAGCGCCCCCAAGGATAAAAAGCCCTTCGTAGCTCCGCCCGGTCCCGCCGATAAGGCGCGCCCGGTAATCGTGGAGGAGCCGCCAAAGATCGTCGCGGAGAATCGTGGCCCTGTCTCGGCGCCCAAGCCCATAAATATGCCTTTGCCCTCCGCGCCGCCGCCACTGGAAGTGGTTGCCCTGAAAGACGCAAAGGCCGGCGAACCCGTCCTGTCCGCCCGCGCGCAGCGGGATCGGACAGACATGGCCTACCGCGCCAATCAGCAGACCCAAATGCCTCTGGTCGCACCCGCGCAGCAGCAACCTGCCGCGGCGGTTGCTGCGCCGCGCCGCCAGGTCGCTACCGAAAATGTAGCAGGCGGACGCGTGGCCGGCGCCGACGAAAAACGTGTCGTGAAGGAGGAGGAGGCAGGGAGCGTCAAAGCCGCCAAGCCCGCTGCTCCCCCGCCGCGGCCGGCAACTATGGTCGGCCTGTCCGGGGGCGGAAGCGCCATCGGATCCGGCACAAAGGCGCCTGCGGAAAGGTCGGAATTGGCGCGAGAAGCCAAAGCGAAACTCAGCGCCGAAAGCGTGGCTCCCACTCTTTGGCGGCGGGCTGGAGACGGTGTCTGGATCCGCGTCCCCGCGGGTGACGCCGTGGGCCGGAACGACTCGGTCGTCGTCCGCTACGTGCCCGCATCTTCTACCAACATCGCGCTCGTGGATCCCGCCGGACGCCGGGTTACCAACCGGACCGGCCGCCCCGGCGAAGAACTCGAACTCCCGGTTCCCGCCGTTGTCCTGAAGCGCGCCGAGGGAGATTCGCTGACCCTCTCCATCACGGAAGGTACCCGCTCGACACCGCTCAAAATTCTTTTGCGTCGCGAGTGAAAGGCTTCGTCGCCTGACGTGATCTCCCTGTGACGGCAACAAGCCAACACGGAGATCACTATGAGAAAGACCATATCAATTGTAGCCCTGGGCCTCGCGGCGCTCGGGCTCTGGAAACCCCAGGCAGCCGCCGCGAGCAGCGCCCCCGGTGGAATGCTTAGTCGCATTGACACCAATGGCCAGGTGGAGGCCCCTTGCCCCCTGGAACACACCGCGGTCACCGCCGAGGTGCAGGGGCCGGTAGTACGCGTGAAGGTGCGGCAGGTTTTCCGCAATCCAACTTCCAATCCCATGGAGGCCATCTACACCTTCCCGCTCGCCGCTAACGGCGCCGTCGACGACATGACCCTGCGCATCGGCGATCGCCTGGTCAAAGGCAAGATGAAGCGCAGAGAAGAGGCCCGCGCAATTTACGACGCTGCCCGCCGCCAGGGTAAATTGGCCGGACTCCTCGACCAAAGCCGCCCCAACGTCTTCGTCCAAAGCGTCGCCAATATCCCTCCCAACGCCAAGGTCGAAATCGAGATTCAATATGTCGAAACTCTCCGCTACGAAGCCGGGAAATACGAATTCGTCTTCCCCATGGTCGTCGGCCCCCGCTACTCGCCCGCCCACAATCCTGGCGCGTTCCAGAATCCGAAATACGCCGCCCAAGGCGCCCGCGCCGGGCACGACATCTCCCTATCATTGAAACTCGACGCCGGACTGCCGATCGACGCCGTGGACTCCACCACCCATGAAGTCATCGTGGAGAATCGCACCGCCGCCGGTGCATTTATCAAACTCCGCAACCAGAACGAGATCCCCAACAAAGACTTTATCCTGCGCTGGGACGTGGCCGGCCGCAAGATCAACGACGCTCTCCTCACGCACCGCGGCCGCGACGGCCAGGGCTACTTCACCTTCGTTCTCGCACCGCCTGAACAACCCGCCCGCGAAGACATCACCCCCAAAGAGTTGGTTTTCGTCATCGACACATCCGGCTCCATGCACGGCTTCCCCCTCGACAAAGCCAAGGAGGCTATGAACGCCGCCATTGAAAGCCTCAATCCGCGCGACCGCTTTAACTTGATTACATTCTCCGGTGACACCCACCTGCTCTTCCCGGCGCCAGTCGCCGCCACACAGGAAAATATCGCCGATGCGAAACGATTCCTCGCCGGCCGTCGCAGCGGCGGCGGCACCGAGATGATGAAGGCCATCCGTGCCTCGCTCGCCCCGTCCGGTTCACGAGAACACGTCCGCGTCGTCTGCTTCATGACCGATGGCTACGTCGGTAATGAAGCGGAGATTATCGCCGAGATTCGCCGTCATCCCGAAGCCCGCGTCTTCGGCTTTGGTATCGGGAGTTCGGTCAATCGCCACCTCATGGACCAGATGTCGCTTCAGGGCCGCGGCGAAGTCGAATACATCGGGCTTCAGGATGACGGTTCCGCTGCCGCGAAGCGTTTCCACGCCCGCGTGCAAACGCCGCTCCTCACCGACATTCAGCTCAGCTTCCAGGGCCTCTCCGTCGATGAAATCTACCCCACGCGAATCCCCGATCTATTCAGCGCCAAACCCGTCGTCGTCACCGGCCGCTATCGCGACGCCGGTCGCGGATCCGTCAAGATCACCGGCAAAATGGGTGGTCATCCATTCGAGCGGGTCGTCCCCGTCGAGTTGGCCGCCACCGTCCAACGCGATGCCATTCGCTCCCTGTGGGCCCGTACGAAAGTCGGCGAACTGATGATCGCCGGCGAAGCGCAGAACCGCGAAGCGATCACCGAACTTGGTCTCCAATATGCGCTCATGACTCCGTTCACGTCCTTCATCGCCGTCGAGCACCAGACCATAAGTGAAGCCGGCAAGCTGCGCACGGTCGAAGTCCCGGTAGAGGTCCCCGAAGGTGTTGATGGCCGTATGGCTGGCGCCGAAACAGCGAAGCACTCGGTCTATCCAATGTCCGCGCCAATGGGAGTAGGAGCAGGAACCATGGGCGCCTATCGTGGCCGTTCCGCCGAACCCTCCATCGCCTACCCCGCACCGATGGTTCGCGAGGAGCGGCAAAACGTAGAAAAGGAGCGCGATATCGCCCCTTCGAACCCGTCGCGGAAGCTCTCGCCCGAACTGCGGGCGAAGACGCAATCGACCGACAAAATCGGGGTGCGGCTCTATCTTCGTGATGTCTCCGCAGCCACACTCAACAAGCTGAAAGCGGCCGGCCTGCAAATCATCGCTCAACCCGGCGGCGCGAAGTTGGTCATCGGCGAAATCATTGGAACCAAGCTGATGGCCCTCGCTGCGATTCAAGAAGTACAACTCATCGCACCGCGATAAACAAAGAGGGCCGGGCTAACCACCCGGCCTTCTTCCCGGTATCAATCCTCCAGCGTAATCTTCGGCCCCGATTTCTTCTCCAATACCGTCATTGACTCGGCCACCTTCGTCGCCAACTCATGAAACGCCATCCCGGCGCCGGTCGGATCCAGCGCCACCGGCCGCCCCGTATCCCCGCCAATCCTCACCTTCGGATCCAGCGGCAATTCCACCAAAAACGGAATTCCCATCGCCTCCGCCATCCGCCGTCCGCCCCCTTGCCCAAAGACGTCGATCCGCTCTCCGCCCGGTGCAACCAAATAGCTCATGTTTTCGACGATCCCAATAATCGGCGTCTTCACCGTTCCGAACATCCCCACCGCCTTGCGCGCATCCTCCATCGCCACCTCGCTTGGCGTGGTCACCACAACTGCGCCGGAAATCGGAACCGTCTGCACCAACGAAAGCTGCACATCGCCCGTCCCTGGCGGCAAATCGATGATCAGAAAATCTAATTGTCCCCAATCCACGCCGCGCAGAAACTGCTGCATCACCGAATGCAACATCGGACCTCGCCAGATTAGCGGCTTATCGCCGGGGCTCATAAAGCCCATCGACATCAGCTTCACGCCGTAACTCACCAGCGGTTGAATCTTCTCCCCAATCGCATGGGGATTCGCGCGCGTGCCCATCATCAACGGCACATTCGGGCCGTAAACGTCCGCGTCCATCAACCCCACGCTATGTCCCTGCGCGGCCAATGCAATCGCCAGATTCACTGACACCGTGGTCTTCCCCACGCCGCCCTTGCCCGACCCGACCGCGATCAAATGCTTCACGCCCTCAACGGGCTGTAGTGTAACGCCAGATGGATTCATCACCTTCTATTGTGCCGCGAGTTGCGTCCACCGAATGTCCGCTTGTTTTTCCAGACGCGCCCGGTCAACGGACAAAAGGAATCCTTCTCTCGTCAACGCATCCATCGCTGCCCGTATTTTCCCCAAATAATCTTCCTTCGACGCATACCGCTCGGCGATCGCTGGACGCGAATCTTTTTTGGCCGCCCGTTCCTGCTTCGTTGCGGGAAATGGATGGAATCCGCCAATCAGGCTGAACAATTCCGCTGGCGCGCCAATCGACGCATCGCGCAGATTCCAACCCGTGTAGGTGCCGAGCGGCACCGAAACATCAGGCAGGCGAATCCCGCTGATTTCATTCCCGTCCCGGTCCACCTGCGGAAGCAGCGTGACGAAGGGCCTGCCCGCCCTCGGCGGCTCGAGCGTGGCAATTCCCTTGGTCTTGTAGTCCGGTCCGTAATCCACTCGCCACGCCTGGTGCTGGATCCTGGGCAAATTCACACCGGGAAGCGAAGGGAAATGCACCATGGACATCGGCACCAGTTCACCCTTGTCGATTCGCGGCATTCGCGAGGCGGGCGGCGTGGCGCCTGCAAGGACCCAAGCAGTCATGTGCCCCAGCAACGCCCGCAACACTGGCCGCGCGTCCGCGGGATTCGTCAAGTACGCAGTCTGATTCTTACGCGGAGGAAAGGCGCCGGTTCCGTGCTGTGTTCCCGCCAGAAAGTAAACCCGAGTGCTGGCCGCCACACCGTCGTCCTTCTTACCGTCCACGCTCGTATGGATCAGCGATGCGCCTCGGCCCCAATACTCATGCGACCCGTTCGTATAGAAAACCTTCGGGACGATATTGGCGTCCATCGACTGGACCAAAAGCCCGTCCACCTCCTTCGTCTCCGGATCCATCATCCGCAAATCGGCAAACGGAAATACATCGGTCGGATAATACGTCCCCGCTAACCGTCCCGAAGTGCGCGACGGCTGCGCAAACCGCTGATTGAAACTCCCCCGTCCTGCGCCCGCCACATGCGCCCAAACCCCGTCAAATACCGGCTTTCCCCGCTCATCCGCATTGAATCCAAAGTAGAGAAACGTGCGCAGGAAACGTCCCGATTGCGACGTCCCAAACGCTACCGCCCGCTTGATCCCCGGATCCTGAGCTCGTAAATGGCTGACAACATCCCGCGTCGCCGCCAGCCCCAGCCCCGCCAGCGCCGGCGACTTCGCAGTGTAAATCACCTCGTACAACTTGCCCGGTAAGAACCCTGCCGCCATCTCCACACCCGTGTTGTCCCAGAACTTCCATTGGCTGCGCGGGATCACTCGGCGCGGCCCATCGGCGACATCCCGCATCAACAGTTGCGTTCCCGGTGCGTCGGGGTCGGAGACCGGATAAGGCTTCATGCTCCGGTCCGCCAAATCGAATCGCGTGACCTTCTCGGAAGGTACAAACTCCGCCCGTACAACCCCGGAAAGGGCATCAATCCGTGGCACCTCGATCCCTACGCTAGTCTTATCCTCCGGAATATCGAACTGCCACCCGGCCCAGACCAGCGTGTACCCTTGCTCCAGCAAAAACGCGTCTCCAAACTCCGCTTCTGTCCGCGGATCCTTGCTCCCGCTGGCGTAGTTAAACGTGCTCAACAGTCCTTTCCCGCCTCGATTGGAAACCTCATACAACATCACGCCATTCCCGGCGCCCTTCGGCTTCAGCAGATACAAATCCGCGGTGAACTCCACCAGCCCGGCCGCGTTCTTCGGCGCCAACGCCAGATCCCGAATCTGTTGGTTCCCCGGCAGTTTCGGATCTACCGCAAAATGGGCCTTCGCCACCACGCGTTCATACGGACCCGCCTTGCCGAATGCCCGTCCGTTCAATACGTCGGTGCGTTCCTGAACGTCAATCTTCGTAACCGCGGCGCTGGCGCAAATCGTCACAACCAGCCCCACGCAAGCAGCGCGGAAATTCATTGATCCATTGGATCACAGCGCGAGCGAGGCTTTGGGCCGCAAATCCATCCCCGCCACTTCTCCGCGAACCAGTTTCCGGTACGCCGCCGCACCGATCATCGCCGCGTTATCCGTCGACAGCCCCGGCGTCGGGAAGTAGATTGGAATCCCAATCCGCGATCTCGCCGCCGCCTGCCGCAACCCCGCATTGCAAGCTACGCCGCCCGTGATAATCACGCTCTCCACCGGATGTTCCTCGCTCAATTTCTCAATCCGGGATAACAACTCATCGATCACCGTCTGCTGGAAACTGGCGATTAAGTCCAGTGTCGTCTTCGGCGTAACCTCCAGCCATTCGTCGACGGACGCGTTTGTAATCCGTCTTCGAACGGCGATCTCCTCCGCCATCGGATTCGCTTCTGTCCAACGCAGCACCGCCGTCTTTAACCCCGAAAACGAAAAGTCCAGCGCGTTGCCCTTCATATGGGCCCTGGTAAATCGCACGCCGTGCGGATTTCCATAGGGCGCCAGTCTGTCTAAAATCGGTCCGCCGGGATACGGAAATCCCAACAATTTTGCCACTTTGTCATAAGCTTCCCCCGCCGCATCATCTCGCGTGCGGCTGATCAACTCATATTCGAAATCGCCGCGTATATGGTACAGGTGCGTATGCCCGCCGCTGACGATCAACGCCAGCGCCGGCAGCGCCGTCTCCGGATGTTCCAGCATCACCGCGTGAATATGGCCTTCCAGATGGTTCACGGCAAGTAACGGGAGCCCGTGCGCCATGCAAATTGCCTTCGCATAGGTCACCCCCACCAGTAGCGATCCCAGCAGCCCCGGCCCATATGTACAAGCGACTCCCGCCAAGTCCGGCCATGCGCAGCCCGCTCGCTCCATCGCTTCCGCAACCACCGGCGTAATAGCCCGCATGTGCTCCCGGCTCGCCAACTCCGGAACCACTCCGCCATATCTCTGGTGGGTCTCGATCTGGGACGCCACAACCGATGAAAGAACGGTCCGACCGTCCTCCACCACGGCCGCGGCCGTCTCATCGCACGATGTTTCGATAGCTAATATGCGCAAGTTGTTAATCTGAGAGTTTGGACCTCTCTCAATTCAATTATGACCTCCCGGAGGAGTTGATCGCCCAGCATCCCCTGCCGGAGCGCGACGGCGCCCGCATGCTGGTCCTCGATCGCCAAGCGCAAACCTGGCAGGACCGCGCATTTCGCGATCTCCCCGCATACCTCAACGCCGACGACCTTCTCGTCTTCAACAATTCCCGCGTCTTCAAATCCCGCCTCATCGGTCACCGTGCCGGCCACACCGGTCGCGTCGAGATCTTCCTCGCCGAACAACTCGGCGACACCTGGCGAGCGCTCGTCCGCCCCGGACGCAAACTTCCTCCCGGTACGCGCGTCGAATTCGCCGCCGGCTTCCACGCCATTATTGAGGAGCGTCTCGAACACGGCGAACGCCGCGTCAGGCTCTATGCCGATAACCACTGGGACGCCATTCAATCGCACGGTCACATTCCTCTCCCACCCTACATCCGTCGTCCCGATGACACGGCCGACGCGGAACGCTACCAAACCGTTTTCGCCCGGGAACGCGGCAGCGTCGCGGCGCCCACGGCTGGCCTCCACTTCACCGAGGACATTCTCAATCAATGCCCGGCCCGCCGCGCCGAAGTCACGCTCCACGTGGGCCTCGGCACTTTCCAGCCGCTCCATTCCCAAACCGTCGAAGAGAACGAACTCCATTTCGAACGCTTCGAAGTGAGCCAGGACACGCAAGTCCAGCTCAAGGACGCGGCTCGCGTGGTGGCCGTCGGCACCACCGCCGTCCGCACCATCGAGTCCCTCTACAAGTTCGGCAACGCCGGCCAAACGAATCTCTTCATCTATCCCGGCTTCCAGTTCCAGCGCGTCAACGCGATGCTCACAAATTTCCATCTGCCGCAGTCCAGCCTCCTCGTCCTCATCAGCGCCTTCGCCGGCCACGAATTCACCATGGCCGCCTATCGCCACGCAGTCAAAGAAAACTACCGTTTCTTCAGCTATGGCGATTGCATGCTAATCCTGTGATATGCCGCTCACCCGCCGCCGACTGCTGCTAAGTCTCGCTTCCTCCAACACCCTTCGCGCCGGCGCCGCCACCGCCAACATCTCGCCCGTCCTTGGGGCGTCTCTGGCTGGCGGCATGACCGACCGCAAATGCACCGACGTTCATGACGAACTCCTCGTTCGCTGCGCCGCCCTCGAATCCGGCTCCACCCGCATGCTCCTCGCCACCATCGATTCCTGCATGGTGCCCCGCTCCATTCTCGACAAAGTCCGCGCCCGTATCGCCACCGACAACGCCATCGCCCCGGAATTCATTCTTATGAGTTCTACCCACACCCACAGCGCCCCGCCCGCCATGCATCTGTTCCAGAGCATGCCCGATCCCAAATATATCGAACTCCTCGAAACCCGCCTGGCCGACGCTGCCCGCATGGCCTTCGCCCGCCTCCGCCCCGCCCGCATCGGGTCCGCCATGGGCAGCGAGCCATCCCTGGTAAACAACCGCCGCTTCTACATGCGCGACGGCGCCATCCCGGCTGACCCCTTCGGCAAACGCGCTGACAAAGTGCAGATGAACCCCAATCTGCAAAGCCCCGATCTCCTCAATCCCGCCGGGCCTATCGATCCCGATCATCCCGTTCTCGCCGCCATTGGCCACGATGGACGCCTCATCTGGGTCTATGCCAACTACGCTCTCCACTACGCCGGGTATAACCCCGGCACTCACGCCAGCGCCGACTACTTCGGCGCCTGGTCCCGCCGCATTGAAACCGCCGCCAATTCCGATTGCGTTGCCCTCCTCTCCAACGGGTGCTCCGGGAACATCAACGCCATCGCCTACGCCGCCAGATACCCCACGCGCAATGACTACGCCTTCATCGATCGAGTCGCCGCCGTCCTCGCCATCGAGACCCTCCGCGTCCTTAAGACGATCGACTACACCGATACCCTCTCACTAAAAGCCAAGCTTGAACACATCGAAATCAAAACCCGCCGCCCCGTAGCCGATGAAATCCGCGAAGCCGTCAAACGCGTCGGCGAAACCCCCGGCAACGACTATAAAGACCGCGCTGACATCTACGCCCGCGAGACGATTTTTCTGAGCAAATACCCCGCGAAAATAGAGGTCCCCGTACAAACTCTAATCCTGGGCTCAACAGCTATCGCCACCTTCCCCGGCGAGACATTCGTCGAACTCGGCCAAATCGTCAAAAAGGCCGGTCCCCACAAGATCACTATCACCGTCTCCATCGCCAACGACGCCTGCGGCTACATCCCTACCGCCGAAGCCTTCGACCTTGGCGGCTACGAAACATGGCGCGCCAAATCCGCCTTCGTCGAGCGCGATACCGCCGCCAAGCTCACCAGCGCACTAAGAAATAGCGTAGCTTAGGACAACATGCTCGCCTCGCTGTTTGGTCCACCACTGCCCGTCGGCGCCCCCGCCCCGCCCTTCGCGCTGACCGACGAAAATGACCGCACCGTCACCCTGAAATCCCTGAAAGGCAAGCCCGTCGTTCTCGTCTTCTACCCCGGTGACGATACCAGGATCTGTACCAAACAACTCTGCGAAATCCGTGACGATTGGGCCGCCTTCAAACGCCTCGGCGCTGCCGTCTATGGCGTCAATGGGCAAGGTGCCGATGCCCACGGTAAGTTCGCCGCAAAGTACAAATTCCCCTTCCCGTTGCTAGTCGACAAGGGCTGGGAAATGTCAAAACAGTATCGCGCCGGCTGGGGCATTGTCCGCCGAACCGTCTACGTCATCGGCCCCGATGGCCGCATCCTCTACGCCCAAAGAGGAAAGCCCTCCACCGCGGATATCCTGTCCGCAATAGAGGGCTCCAGCAAACCTACTTCTTGATTCGTTGGCACGCCGCGATTGACGCTTCGTTGTGCGGAGCAGGCCGCCCATCGGCGATGATCTCCACAATTTTGCCCGTTTTATCAATGACGAACGTTGTCCGGCTGGCGATGCCGCGTTCCGCCATCAGTACGCCATACGCTTTCGCGGTGTTCTTGTTAGGAAAGTCAGATAGCAACGGAAACTCGAGTGTCAGGTCGTCCGAAAAGCGCTTCAAAGATGGCGCTGCATCGACGCTGATTCCTAACACCTGCGAATCCGCCTCGTTAAAGTTTTTGATTCCAGCCTGGAATCCTTTCATTTCCGCGGTTCAGCCACCGGTAAACGCGAGCGGAAAGAAAGCCAAAACAACTGTTTTGCTTCCTTTAAAATCCGCCAGCGAGAACGTCTTGCCGGGAACCGAGGAACTTAGCTTGCTGAAGTCCGGAGCCATGTCGCCAACCTTCAAATGCGTCTTGCCGTCCTGCGCAAAAAGCCCGGTAGCGACGAGGCCCAGGAAGATGAGTTTCTTCATGTAATTTGTCCTCGTTGAAAATGGTACTGCTCACCTAGTCTATATCTTCACCATCTCCGTCTGCCGCTCCCCTGTCACCCGAGCGTCCCGGTCGCCTACAAAAACATTCACTTCGCTCCGAATCCCAAACTCCGGCAAATAGATCCCCGGCTCCACTGAAAAACATGTCCATGGAATCACGCGCCGCTCATCGTGCGTCTCCAGATTGTCCATGTTCGCGCCCGACCCATGCACGTCCTCGCCAATGGAATGGCCCGTCCTGTGCACGAAGTACTCCTCCATCCCATGCTCCCGAATGTACCCGCGGCAGGCATCGTCAACCTCGAACCCGCACAACGGAAACCCCGCGCCAATCGTGTTCTGCACTTTCGTCACGGCCGCGTCGCGGGCCCCGGTAACGATGGAAAATACCCGCTGCACTTCGTCCGGAATCGTCTCGCCCGTATAGCCGGTCCAAGTAATGTCGTAGTAAACCGCGCCCGGCTTATTCAGCTTCGCCCATAGGTCAATTAGCACCACATCGCCTTGGCGAATCACTTCAAAGTTGTCCGCCTCCGGTTCATAGTGCGGATTCGAAGCGTTCGCATTCACGCCCACAATCGGCCCATGATCGGTGAACAAACCCGCCTTCGCAAATGCCGACAAAATAAAACTCTTCACCACGAATTCATTCACTGGCTCACGCCCGCGCAACCTGTCGCCAATCTCCAAAAAAGCGGCCCGCCGAATCTCATCCACCAGCACACCCGCCGCCAAATGCGAATCCAACTTATCCTGCGTCCACTTCGCCTCAAAGATCTGCACCAGATTCGCCGACGTCGCGATTTCCACGCCCAGTCCGCTGATCAATTCCACCGTCCCCGCATCCACCATCGCCACATAAGGCACCGCGCACTGCGGCGAATACTGCATCGCCGCGCGCTTGCAACCCGCCAGCAGCGTCCTCAACCCATCCATCTGCCGCGGCCAACTTGAATATTTCGTCGTCTCACCCGGCAGCGCCTCCAGCATCCCGGGCTCAATCTGATGCACCAGCTTTCGTGGCTCCCCATTCGCGGGAATCAAATAATACCATCGCCGCGACGGCGTGCGCGGCGGCGTGAAATCCAAAATCCGGTACGCCAGCGGATCCCGCAAATGGTGATCGAAGAACAACCATCCGTCCAATTTCTCTTCCCGCAACGCCTGCTGAATCGCGGCCACATTCATCATTTTGTTTCTCCAATCATCCGCCGCAGCGGCTTCACAAAAACCGCCAGCAATCCGCCCGCGGCCATCGCCACCAATGCCACATATAGGAACAACTGTTCCAGCTTCATCGATTCGTAAAACCCCGCCAACCGCCCGCCAATAAAGTTACCCGTCGCAATCGACATAAAAAACACGCCCATAATGACACCGGCAAATCTCGCCGGCGCCAGCCTCGTCATCGCCGATAGCCCCACCGGGCTTAAACACAACTCGCCAATCGTGTGCAGAAGATAAGTGAACACCAGCCACAGCGGGCTCACTTTGATCCCCAGATCCGCGCTGACCGCCGGCGGAACCAAGATCAAAAAACCCAGTCCCACAAACAATAGCGCCAACGAAAACTTCGCCGGCACGCTCGGCTCCTTCGGCCCCAGTTTGAACCACAGCATCGTGAACAGCGGAGCCAACGCAAATAACCAAAGCGAATTCACGGACTGGAACCAGCTCGACGGATAAGCCAACCCGAAAGCTACGTTGTTCGTCTTCTCATCCGCAAACAACGTCAACGTCGAACCTGCCTGTTCAAACAGCGACCAGAATACCGCCGACGCCAGCGACAAACACAAAATCACCGCAATATTTTTCCGCTCCTGCCCCGGCTTGCACGCCATCCAGAGCACGATGAAAATGCCGATGAAGCACGTTGCCATCAGCACGCTGAACCCGTCCGCGATCGCGGACGCGGAGAACTCGGTCGTCCCCCAAACCTGCAGCGCGCCGAATAGAATCGGCAGTCCAATCACCCCCGCCAGCCCCATCGTCAACTGCTTCATCTCCGCCGGTCCCGGCGGCGTCGCCGGCCGCAAACCCGCGTCCCCCAAGTGCCGCTGTGTCACCACGTACTGAATGATCCCCACCGTCATCCCCGCCGTCACGAACAAAAACGCCAGCCGCCAACTGATCGTCTGGCCCACATAACCGACTATCAACGGCGCCAGAAACGCCCCTAGATTGATCCCCACATAGTAAATGGAAAACCCCGCGTCGCGCCGCTTATCATCCGCCGAATAAAGCGATCCCACCAGCGTGCTCGCATTGGTCTTCAACAAACCCGTTCCCACGCAAATCAACCCTAATCCCAAGTAAAACGTCCATATCAGTGGAGCTGCCAGCAGCGCATTCCCAATGGCGATAATAATCCCCCCATAAAGCACAGCCTTCCGCTGCCCCAGGATCCGGTCGGCCACCCATCCGCCCGGCAAACTCAACAAATAAACCGAAGCCGTGAAGATCCCGTAGATCGCCCCCGCCGTCGTCTTATCCATCCCCAACCCGCCGTTCATCAACTGCGCCGTCAGGTACAAAATCAAAATCGCCCGCATCCCGTAATAGCTGAACCGCTCCCACATCTCCGTGAAGAACAGCGTTGACAATCCTCGCGGATGGCCAAAAAACGACGAATCGGTTACGGGTTGCGTTGCCATTGAATCTCCGTGTTCAGTTGAATCATCCCAGCCGTGTCGCGGTGGTCGATCACCGCAAAACTCAGCGCGTCGTCGATCCAGTCTTGACTCGCCCCATCGGCGTGCTGCGTGGCAACCGTAAGTGTATATTCCTGCCGGCTCAGCAGGCAATCCAGCACGAAGCAAATCTCCAGCACATCCCCCGCCGCATACGACCCCAGCTCTTTTTGCTCCACCCGCGTATTCGTCCCATACACGTCCACGCCCAGCCGGTTCCGTATCAATATCCCCACCGTCGGCGACTCACAGTCCTTCGTGAACCGCGCTCGAATCCGAATCGTCGCCCGCTCCCCACTTAGGAAACTCGTCGCCTCGTCCCCATGGCTGTTCAGGATCGCGAACGACTCAATCCGGCTCGTCCCATCCCCATGCCGATAACTCCCGCCCTCCAGCGGCGCATCCCGCAAATGCAGCTCATGCACCAGACCCACATAACGATTCACAATGTCGCTCGGCTTCCCCATCGCCACCACTTCCCCATGCAGCATCAGCGCCGCCCGGTCCGCCAACCGCTTCACGATCCCTAAATCATGCGATACGAACAGAATCGTGACCTTCCGTTCTTTCAACTCTTCAAGCTTCCTCACGCACCGGTTCGCAAAAATCGCATCGCCCACCGCCAACGCCTCATCGACGATCAGCACCTCCGGCTCCACATGAATCGCCGTTGAAAACGCCAGCCGCACATACATCCCGCTCGAATACTCTTTCACCGGCCGGTCTATAAATTCGCCGATCCCCGCAAACTCCGCAATTTTCGGGAACGCCGTCTCCACCTCGGCGCGGCTCAATCCCATAATCTCGCCGTTCAAATACACATTCTCCCGGCCCGTAAAATCCGGATTGAACCCCGCGCCCAGTTCCAACAACGCCGCCACCCGGCCCGTCGAAATCACCCGTCCCCGCGTCGGTTGCATGATCCCCGCCACAATCTGCAGCAGCGTCGATTTCCCGCTCCCATTCGGCCCAACAAGCGCAAAAACTTCGCCCGGCTCCACGCGCAAACTCACGTCGCGAAGCGCCCAAAACTCGCGTCCTCGCGCTTCGCCAATCAATGGCAATAGCGAAACCAAACGATCCGTAGGCCGCTCAAAGAGCGTATAAACTTTCGAGACGTGCTGAACAGAGACCAACCTATCAGCTTACCGGACCCCAGCCGCGATAAATTTCTTCCCGTACCTCAACCAGCGCTGTGGCGAGAATAATGGAAAGGGCGATCAACGAACTTCGATGACTCGGCCCCCCGCCTTCAGGCCCGCTTCGATTTGCGGCCAGATCAGGTCCATCGCCTCGAGCAGTACATTTGTCCGGCAATTCCCGAGCCGGATCCAGATAAACCGGGTGGCGCCCCGCGCCTTAACGCCTTACCGTAATTCCCAGCCCCATCGTGTACAGGAAGTCGTTCTTCTTCCGTCCCGGCACCGGATTGCTCAAATAACGGTCGCTCACCGCCGCGTTCCACGTCATCCATTTCGTCAACACGGCCGAAATTCCAACATCCAGATTCTGACGGAACTCCCCGCCATTCGACATGTTGTTGAACATTCGGTAATTCTCAAAGAAACTCATCCGGGCCGACATCTTATAGTTCAAATCGTTGCCCCAATAAATTTCCGCCGAGTTGCGGGTGAACGGCAGTGCCGGCCGAATCGGATCGAACTTTTCCCGGTTGTACGCGCCGCCGCCAACCAGGTCCAGTCGCCCCTTCTCGCCTTTCCACGCAATATATCCCAAACCGCCCCCGAACACCGTTCGCAGATCCAAGCTCTGAAAGCGGTCATATTCGTAGTCGTTAAAGACAGTTACAAACATCTTCGGAAGCACATTCCGGTTATAGCCCCAACCGCCGCGAACCGCCTGTGCCGTCGCTGCTGACGCGCCGTTCACCGTCGCCGACGCCCGGATGAAATTGAAGTAGGCCGTCGTCTTGTCGTTATTCGTTGCGCGCACGGCGTTCACTGGAGTCGTAAAGGTCGCCGTCCTCGCATTCCCCGACGTTCCCGCAATTCCGATGCTGGCATTGATCACCCACAAATCGGCCCATCCCGGATTCAATAGCCGCAAATAGGCTTTCTGCTCGGCGTTATCGCGAAGCGCCGTAATGTCCGCCGGCGCCACCGTCTGCTTCGTGCCGCCGGAGGCAACTTCCACTTTATCGCCTGCCGTCGCCAACGTTCCCTGCACCGTCTTCCCTTCCGACAACACGACATTCAGCGGCTTATCCGCCGTCACGCTTGTGACCAGATCCCAGGGCAGTGTGACGGTGCCAAAGTGCTCCGTCTTGATCGTTAGCGTCTTCGCGTCTTTCTTGACGATGCTGCCCGTGACGCGGTCGCCGTTCTTCATGACTATCTGATCTGCTAACAGCCCGCAGGTACTCAGACTCATCGCCAACAGTGGAAAAAGTGCTCTTGTTTGCATAATAGGGACTGTTTCCAGCCTGAAAATAAATTCGCCCGTCCGCCTCAAGGATTCAAAACTTCACTATCAGCCGCAGGGTTACGCTCTCCCTTCCTATTGTCCCTCCTCGAAGGTGATTTGGCACTCGCCATCCTGCGGAGTGCGCTTTTGCCTCGAAGGCCGCAGTGACATAATGAAGTCGCAAGTTTCCCCCGTTTAAGGACACTCTCATGAAGCTAGAAAATTCCCGCCGCACCTTCGTCAAATCCGCCGCTGCTTTCTCCATTGTCGGCGCCCAGTCCGTTCGTGGCGCCCAAGCCAACTCTGCCGTCACCCTCGGCCTCATCGGCTGCGGCAACCGCGGCATGTACGTCAGTGGACTCTTCGCGAAAAACGAAAACCTCAAAGTCACCGCCTACAACGACATCTACGAAGACCGCTTCCAGGCAGCCGGCGCCAAGTACTCCGGCGCCAAGCGCTTCAACTCCATGGACGATCTTCTCGCCGACAAATCCATCGACGCCGTCCTCATCGCCACTCCCGCTTTCCTCCACCCCGAACACTTTGAACGCGCCGTCAAAGCAAAGAAGCATATCTTCCTCGAAAAACCTGCCGGTGTTGACGCCGCCGGTTGCCATCGCGTCCTCCGCGCCGCCAAAATGGCCGACCCCTCCAAGCGCATCAGCATGGACTACCAGCAGCGCTACGGCGCCGACTACCGCAAGGCTCGCGCCGTCGTAAAATCTGGCGAACTCGGCCGCATCCTCCAAATTCGCGCCGCTTGGATGGGCGGCGGTCCTCCCATCAAAACCGGCCACCCCGCCGACCAGGAACGCATCCGCAACTGGTTCTTCTACCGTGAACTCTCCGGCGACATCCTCATCGAGCAGGACTGCCACAACATCGACGTCATCAACTGGTTCATGGGCACCCATCCCGTCCGCGTTTCCGGCCACGGTTCCCGCATGTCCCGCACCCAAATCGGCGACATCTACGACAACCTCGCCTGCAGTTTCCAGTTCGAGGACGGAACCATCTTCAGCTACACCGCCAATCAGTTCGGCAACATGCCCGGCTACAGCGACGTCACGGAAACCTTCGTCTGCGAAAAGGGATCGGTGAACGTGGGCCGCAAAGGCTACACCATCTACCGCCAGGGCAAGCCCAACGAAACCGCCGAAACCAAGTACGACATCACCCTCGACAACGTGAACCAATTCGTCGAAGGCGTCCGCACCAACAAACTCGAAAACGCCGCACTCTGGGGCGCCGAAAGCACGCTCGTCGCCGTCATGGCGCTAACTGCCTGCACCAGCGGCCAGCCCATGACCTGGGAAAAGGTCAACCAGGTCTAGTTCTCACCCGGCATCTCCTCCAGCAGGTTCTCGAATTTCGTGAACTCATGCA
>Ga0105048_10000938_pt1 | contig 46584 bp, 41 predicted proteins | sample MAT05_FD_78382 | JGI IMG/M metagenome (GOLD analysis project Ga0105048, IMG submission 78382) | Freshwater microbial communities from Lake Fryxell liftoff mats and glacier meltwater in Antarctica - MAT-05 | ecosystem: Environmental > Aquatic > Freshwater > Ice > Liftoff microbial mat | place...
GTGCGCGGGGGCACGCACTACACCGCCGTCGAGTTTCCGGAGCTATGCGCCCTGCGCATCGAGCGCTTCTTCGCGGAGCACGGCTTCAGCTCGTAAGCACGCTCAGTTCGGACGGCTGAGCGACCTGAGCAGATCGGCCAGGCGCAGCTTGTCGCCCAGGGTTTGAGCGACGAAACGAACCGCCTCGAAGCCGCCGCTGCGCCAGATGGGGGCCGCGCACAGAAACACCCGCTCGTGAGGCTGCTCCGGCAGACCAACCTCCAGTGCGTAACAAGCGCGATCGACGTCGGGACCGAGAATTCGCCGCACGAGCGCGCCGGACATGGAGATCTCCAGCGTCTCGCCGAGGACGGGCGTCCCGTCGATGTACTGGTTGCAGAAGAGGTGAACACTCTTACGCCGCGACGAACGCCTCTCGAGTTGCATGCTATCGAGCGTAGAGCCGAGTGAACGCGACGGAAAAATTCGTAGCAACCGCAGAGGGCCCGCGGCTCTTGGTGATCGACAACTACGACTCATTTACCGAGAACTTGGTCGATCTGCTGCGGCAGCTCGGGGCAATTTGCAGCGTCACCCTGAACGACGCGCTCACGCTCGCCGAGCTGCTCGCATGTAACGCAGATGCGTTCGTGGTCTCACCTGGGCCGTGCACGCCAGCCGAGTCGGGCGTCAGCCTGCCCCTGTTCGAGGCGGCCCTCGCTCGGGCCGAGCGGCGACCCATTCTCGGAGTCTGTCTCGGTCATCAAGCGCTGGCGCAAGCAGCCGGCGCCAAGGTGGTGCGCGCGAAACCCGTGCACGGCAAGACCTCCCCCATTCGCCACGACGGCACAGGGCTGTTCGAAGGCGTGCCGCAAGGCTTCCGCGCGGCCCGTTACAACTCGCTGGTGGTCGACGCGGCGACGCTGCCGAGCGATCTGCTGGTGACCGCGCATGCCGACGACGACGGCCACGTGATGGCCCTTGCCCACCGGACCCTGCCGCTCTGGTCGGTGCAGTTTCACCCGGAGTCGCACCTCAGCGAGCAGGGCAGCGCGCTGATCTCCGCGTTCTTGAGGCTGTGCGTTTCGCGCTTGCGGTGAGCGGATGAGCCAATGAGCACGCTCTGCGACTCAGAACCCGGCTCCCCGAACCAGAAATTTCTTCCGCGGGGCCCTGGAAGGTCCCGATTGTCGGCAACTGGTCGAGGACGCGACGCTCGTCAGGATTTGGGCTTCGCGCGCGCGGACGTGTTCGGCGCCCGCCGCTCCGCCTTTCGCAGAGCCAGCAGATCCACTTTGTCCTGGGGGCGGCCCGCTGCGATTTTTGCTGCGATCAGGTCGGCGCGACATATGAAGTGAGCAGGAACGGAGCCAAAATTCTCGTCGACTCGAGAACGCCACGCGAGCCGGAAAGCGCGGGGACGAGCGTGCAGCGCGACCGCGTGCGCCCCGATGATGAGGTACCTAACGCGCCTTGCGTTGAACGAGGCGATGAACTCTTCGAAGTCGGGGTGCGCCATCGAGCCCTCGTGCCTTGAGACAGCTGACGAGGCACTCGTCGACCAGATCGACTCGCTGGGCCGGCGTGAGCTCCTCGAACCAAAAGCGAAAGTCCTCGTCCTCTTGCAAAAGCTTCGGAACGGAGGAGATGACCCACGTGCGACCGCGACGGTCGGTAAGCGTGCTGCGGCGGAGCACTCGGTAAGGGTCCTCCGAGCGGTCGTGCAGGTCAAGGGCAGCTGCGCGTCGAAGCGCGCAGCTGTACGGCCTCGCGAGCAAGGTTCGAGTGCGAACCCCAAAAATCTCCACAACAGTTCGCTGCTACGAAATCAGCGCGCCAGCGATCATGACGTGGCGAGTCTTGGCCACGCCAAAAGGCTGCATGATCGCCGCTTCATGGGGCAGATCCCAGAGCACCAGATCAGCCCGCGCACCGCTCTGCACCACCCCGCGATCCCCAAGACCGAGAGAGAGCGCCGCTTCGCGTGTCGCGCCCAAGATGGCCTCCTCGACTGTCAGCCCATAGCTCTTCACTGCGAACGCCAATGCGAGCGGCAGGCTTTCGGTGGGGGCGGTCCCGGGGTTCGCATCGCTGGCGACGACCAGCTTGACGCCTCGAGCACGCAAGAGCGCGACGGGCGGCGGTGCTTGCCCGAGGGTGAAGCTCGCGACCGGCAACAGCACGGCGCGGACGCCAGCGGCGGCGAGCTTGGCGATGCCGGCCTCCGACACTTGTTCGAGGTGATCGACCGACGCCGCCGAGAGTTCGGCGGCGAGCTCCGCCCCGCCGACGTCCGCAAACTGCCCGACGTGCAGGCGAATGCCGAAGCCGAGCGCGCGGGCCTTCTCGAGCACGGGCCGCGCCTGCGCTACGCTGAAGGCGCTGCGATCGATGTAGGCGTCGACGAAGCGAAACGGCGCCTGCGCTGCGACCTCTGCCAGCCCGTGCGCCGCGACGTTGGCTGCGTAGGCGTCGCGGTCGCCGTTTGCCTCGGGTGGCAACGCGTGGAGCGCAAGATACGTGGCGACGAGACTCGGAACGCCGGGGCGACGACTGACCGCGTCGATCGCGCTGAGCTGCTTCACTTCGCTCTCGAGGTCGAGGCCGTAGCCGCTCTTCACCTCGACGGTGGTCACGCCTAGCCGTGCCATGCGCCTGACGCGCGCGTCGAGCTCGCGCGCGATGTCGTCGCTCTTGGCAGTGCGAACGCTGCGCATGCTGGAGACGATGCCGCCGCCCGCTTGGGCGATCGCTTCGTAGTCGGCGCCCTGCAAGCGAAGGGCGTACTCGACATGGCGCGACCCGACCCAGGCCGCGTGGGTGTGCGCATCGACCAGGCCCGGCGTAACCAGCGGCGCATCGAGCACCAGCGCGTCAGATTCGTGCGGGCGCTCGCTCGCGCCGCCGACGTCGACGATGCGCCCCTGTTCGATGGCGATCACCGCGCGCTCGAGCACGCCCAGCGCATCGAGCGGTGCCTTGCGGGCCGCATCGCAAGTGACAAGCCGTTCCGCAAACACGAGCGTCGTCATGGTTGCGCCGCCTCACCGGTGCGCGAAGCGCGCGCCTCGATCTCGCCAACGACCTCTGCCAGCGAGGGCCCTGGCATCGGCGGCGCTGCCTCGCGTTCGGCTGCTTTCTGCGCGAGCTCGCGCGAACGCGCAGCGGCCTCGTTCGCGCGCTCGCGGAAGGCCGCGCTCTTCTCGATCTCTTTGACCAGCGCCTCGAACGCGCGATCAGCGAACTCTTCGTCTTTGCAGACGAGCACGAGATCGCAGCCTGCTGCGATGGAGAGCACCGCCGACTCTTCCGGGCCTGTGCCGGCGCTGACGGCTCTCATCTCCAAGTCGTCGCTGAACAGCGCGCCGCGGAAGCCGAGATCGTCGCGCAACAGCTTGGTCATCACCGCGTGCGAAAATGTCGCGACCGTGCCGCGCGCGAGGGCCTCCACCACGATGTGCGCGCTCATCATCGAATCGAGCCCCGCTGCTGAGGCTGCCCGAAACGGGACCAGCTCGATCTCGTCGAGGTGGGCCCGCTCGTGGCGAATCACCGGCAGATCGAAGTGACTGTCTTTGTCGGTGTCTCCGTGCCCGGGGAAGTGTTTGCCGCACGCCAGCACGCCGCCTTGCGTCAGGCCTTCTGCGAGGGCGATGGCGAGGCGCGCCACCTCGTCTGGCTTCGGTGAAAATGAACGGTCACCGATCACTGGATTTTGCGGATTGGAGTCGACGTCCAAGATCGGCGCAAAGTTCAAATTGAAGCCCAGCGCGAGCAAATGCCGGCCGAGGGCCTGGCCCGCGCGCCGGACCAGATCGAGATCTGCGATCGCGCCGAGCACACGCATGGCTGGCAACCTAGGCTCGCCAGGTGGCAATCGACTGACCCGCCCGCCCTCTTCGTCGATCGCGATCAACGGCAAGAAGCCTTTGACCGCCCCGGCCGCGCGGATCGTGCGGCACAGGTCGAGCGCCACGCCGGTGGAAGGCAAGTTGCGTTTGAACAAGATCACGCCGGCTCTCTCGGCGAGCTCGAGCACGCGACGCGTGCGCGCCGTCAGCTCGGCGCCGTCGAAGCCCGTCACCATGAGGCGCCCTGCGATCGCTTTCGTTTCGGTTGACACGACCTCGAGTCTGGATCGGTTTCGGGGGAGGCAGAGGGGATATTTACCGCAAAGGCGCGGAACGAGACGAGAGAGGCGCAGAGGACAGAATTTGGGGGTGCGCCCTGGAGCGTCCAGCCGTGGGAAGTGCCAGCTCGCACGCGTGCGGCTCGCTGCCGAGCCCCCGCAGAGGCAGCGCACCAGCGCGACCCCAAAAAATCTCCGCGCCTTTGCGTCTCCTCCTTTCGCGCATCTGCGGTAAATATCCCTCTTTCACTTCGATAAGCGACGCGAGTTCGCCGTACCACGCCGGGTGTACTAGTCTGTGGTGCTGTGCTGTCCCGACAGCAGTCCGAGCAGCTCGAGCTGCCCCTCGCGTATCTCCCATCGACCGGCGAGCCACGAAGGATACCGCGCACCAAGCGCATCTTCGCGAACCGCGGGCTGAAGCTCTCCCAAGTCGACTGGGTCGGCTTCGACATGGACTACACGCTGGCGATCTACCGCCAGGACGAGATGGATCGCATCTCGGTCGAGTGCACCGTGGCGAAGCTCATCGAGCGCGGCTACCCGAAGGAGATCGCACAGCTCGAGTACCCGCTCGACTTTCCGATCCGCGGTTTGCTGATCGACAAGAAGCACGGCCACATCCTGAAGATGGACCGCTTCAAACACGTGCAAAAGGGCTACCACGGCCTGCGGCGGCTCGAACGCGACGAGCTTCGCACGCTCTACCAAGCGAAGCGCGTGCGACCGAACACTGCGCGCTACCACTGGGTCGACACACTGTACGCCCTCAGCGAAGCGGCTATTTACGCCAGAATCATTCACTTCTTCGAGGCCGTCGGGCAGCCGATCGACTTCGCGGCGCTCTTCACCGACATCCGCGAGGCGATCGACGAAGCGCACCGCGACGGCAGCATTCTCGACCAGGTCGAGAGCGACTTGCCGCGCTTCATCGAGCGAGATCCGCTGCTGGCGCCCACGCTGCACAAGCTGCGCTCAGCGGGCAAACATTTGTTCTTGTTGACCAACTCGCGGCTCGGCTTCAGCGACAAGATGATGACGTACCTGCTCGGTGACGCGATGCCGGAGTACCCGAGCTACCGCCACTATTTCGACGTGATGGTGGTCGCCGCTCAGAAGCCGGCGTTCTTCCAAGAGTCGCGTCCGCTGTTGACGCGGCCCCCCGAGGGCGAGCTGCGCCCGGTGACGTTGCCGCTCGAGCGGGGCGCGATTTACGAAGGCGGCAACTTGGTGGACCTCGAGCGGGCGCTCGGCACGAGCGGCGATCGCATCCTCTATGTGGGTGATCACATCTACGGCGACATCTTGCGATCGAAGCGAGAAAGCGCCTGGCGTACGGCGATGATCATCCAAGAAATGGAGATCGAGGTCATCGCCACGGAGCGCTGCAAGGCCGAGATGGACTCCGTGCACGAGCTGCACAGTCGCCGCGAAGAGCTGGAGGACCAGCTGCGCTTTTACCAACAGCGATTCAAGGACGTGACGCGCCGGCTGGAGGACACCCCGAGCCAACTCGAGCAACGCGAGCTCGACGCCGAGCGCATCCGCACCAAGCGCACAGTCGAGCGCATCCGCGGCCAGATGCGCACCATCGACGCCCAAGTCGAGGAGCTCGAGCGGACGATCGACGCGTGCTTTCACCCGTACTGGGGCTCGCTGATGAAAGAGGCTGACGACCGTTCCAGCTTCGGTGATCAGGTCGAAGAGTACGCCTGCCTGTACACCTCGAGGGTCTCGAACCTGTCGGCGTATTCACCGCTGCAACACTTTCGAAGCGGCCGCGACCGCATGCCCCACGAGCAATAGCGACGAGATCAGGCCTTCTTCTTGGGCGGCTTCTTCTTGTCCCGGTCCTTGTCCTTCTTCTTCTTGTCGGACTCGGCGAGCTTCGTCTTCTCGACCTTCTTCTTGTCGCCCGCCTTTTTGTCTTTTTCGGCGGCCTTTTCTTTCTTCTCAGCGACGAGCTTCTTCTCGCGCTCGGCCGCCTTTTTCTCTTTGGCGGCGAGCTCGACTTCTTTGCGCAGCTTGTCGGCTTTGGCTTGCTCGGCGCCACCGAAGCAGCAGCGAAAGCCTGTCGAGTAGTCGCGGTACTTCACGTCGTGGGCAGTGGTGCGGTACTCGCAGCCCTCCCCGTTGATCGTCGTGTCGAGGTAGTAGCCGCCGCGAAAGGTGCCCTGCTTCGAGCTCGTCCACTCGTGCAGGTTGCCGACCATGTCGTAGACCTTGAAGCCGTTCTTGCACTTGCCGAAGAAGCCCGACACCGCGATCGAGCCTTCGACCTGGTTGAGCCGCGGATCGTTCATGTTCTCGACGGTGTATGCGGATGGCTCTGGCGGCGTATTGTTGCCCGGGCCGAACAGCAAGTTGAAGCCGGAGACCCCGCGATCATTGCAGCGATCGTCTTCGTGGGTGTCGCCATAGGGGTACAGCGTCGGCTTCTTGCCCTGGCAGGCCTCGACCCACTCGTCGTCGCTGCACAGGCGCTTGCCGGCGTTGAAGCAGGCTTCTGCGGCTTCTACTTGGCTGATGTGGCCCTGGGGAACCTTTCCCCTTTCGCTTACGGCCATCACATTCAGCCCTGTCACGCGCTTGAACGGCGAGTGACCCTTCACGATTTCGGGCTTGCTCTTGCCCTTCTGACCAGAGCGTCGTGGTTTGTCGATCTCGACGGTGCGCGCCTCGAACTGGTCGATGCAGAACTCGTCGTTGATGGAGACCATGCCTTTGGGGCACGACACGGCTTCGGCGACCCTACCCCACTCTTCATCCGGGCCGTCGGGCGGCTCGGGCAGGAGCAAGACCAGCGCCAGGGCGCCGGCCGCTACGAGCACCATGGGTGCACGCTTGCCGAGCCCACTTTTGGCTCCGTAAGGAGTTGCTCCGCAGGTTTTGCGCGCCTTTACCACCTGACCCCGCGACCTTTTGACTCGTAACCGCCGCCGGCACAACGTCGAAAAGAGATGCTTCCCGTTGCCCGCTTCAAAGAGCGCCCTGAAGACTTCGTTGTCGACGAGATCCCCGCATATCCCGCTTCCGGCGAAGGGGACCACCTTTTCGTCACCTTTCGGAAGGTGGGTCTCAATAGCCAAGAGGCGGTGACCGTCCTGGTACGCGCGCTCGGCGTGGCGCCACGCGACGCGGGCGTTGCCGGCATGAAGGACAAGGTCGCGGTGACCACCCAGACAGCGTCGTTCCAGCTTCCTCGCGCGCTCGACCCGGCGCCCCTGTTGGCCGCTATCGACCGGCCCGACCTGGTCTTGCTCGACAGCAAGCGGCACAACAACAAGCTCAAGCCCGGTCACCTGGAGGGCAACCGATTTTCCATCTGGTTACGCGGACTTTCAGCCGAAGATTGCAGTGCGATCGAGCTCAGCCTCGAGCGCGTGCGCGACTTCGGCTTTCCCAACTACTTCGGCGCACAGCGCTTCGGACGCGCCCGAGACAACGCAGAAAGGGCGGCCGCCTTCGTGCGAGGCGACAGCAAGCCGCCGCGCGACAAGCACCAGATTCGTTTCTTGTTCTCGGCGCTTCAGTCGGAGCTCTTCAACCGAGCTCTAGAGCTGCGCCAGGCCGACGGCAGCTTCACTCGGGCGCTGGCGGGCGACCTCGCCAAGAAGCGCGACACCGGGGGCCTCTTTCTGGTGCCCAGTGAAGGGCCGGAGCTCGCGGACGCCGAGCGCCGTGCTGGCTCCCTGGAGATCTCCGCGACCGGACCGATGTTCGGAGCCTCGATGCGCAACCCGGAGGGCGTGCCGTTCGAGCTTGAGCAAGCTGTGCTCAGTGCGTCTGGCGTGACCGACGAGCAGCTGGCGCGATATCGGCACGCGGGTGAAGGCACCCGCCGTCCGCTGCGGGTGGTTGCCAGCGAGCTCGTTTGGGAGCGCGCCCCGGCCGAGGACGCCCTGCGCGTCAGCTTCGTGCTTCCAAAAGGGAGCTATGCGACGACCCTGCTCGAATCCGTGGCCAACCTGGAGGAGCCTCGTCGGGAGCCAGTGCCTCCGCAAGAAAGCCCCGAAAACCTGGCCCCGCCAGACGCGTAGCTTGAGTGCGCTCCTGAAAAATTCCAATCATTCACATGGCAACCCATGCGAATTGCAATAAGACGCAAGGCGAAAGGCGATCGAACCCCCGATGAACTTGGTTGAGTGGCTGAAGCGCGTGATGGTGAGCACCGGCTCGGAATGGGTCATGTGGATCATGATCCTGCTCTCGGTGGGCTCGATTGCGATCATCCTGGAGCGAGCGTGGTTCTTCAATTCGCTGCGCGACGACGTGGTGCGCCTCTCGAAAGATCTGCAAAACGCCCTCGATAACTCGATCGAGGCGGCCAAGAAGCGGATGGGGCAGTCTCCTTCGGCTGAAGCGGCGGTCGTGTCGGCTGGGCTCTCGGTCGCCCATTTCGGGCCCGAAGCCGCAGAAGACGCCATGGCAGGCGCCACTGCCCTCCAGCGGATGAAGCTCGAGCGCCGCCTCGCCTTCCTTGCGACGCTGGGCAACAACGCGCCCTTCATCGGCCTGTTCGGGACCGTCATCGGCGTCGTCATGGCCTTCGATGCGCTCGGCCAGCAAGCCAAAGAAGCGGCGCAGACGGCCCAGCAGTTGGCGCCGCAAGCCGTCATGTCCAGCATCGGCGAGGCCCTCGTGGCGACCGCCGTCGGCATCGGCGTGGCCATCCCGGCGGTCGCCGCCAACAACCTGTTTCAACGCCTGACGAAGGCGACCTTGGCCAACACAGAAGCGCTCAGCCGCGTGCTGCTCGCCCACCTGAAGGGTCGCCAAGCGGTGGCCGCGGGCGGCGTCGTGCTGCCGGTCGTCGAAGAAAAGCCAGCCAAGAAAGCATTCTCCAGCGCGTCTGCTAAGAACGAAAAGGTCGAGACAAAGAAGAAGGCTGTCGAGGACCCTGACGAGACTTCGACCTCAGAGGAGAAGGGCTGATGGCTTCCGCCGCTGCAGATGATGAAGAGGGGGTCATTTCGGGGATCAACGTCACCCCCCTCGTCGATATCTGTCTCGTGCTCCTGATCGTCATGATGGTCACCGCGCGCATCATCGCGAACTTGTCGGTGCCGCTCGACCTGCCAAAAGTCGCAAAAGGGCAAGAGCAACAGGTCTTCTTCGCGGTCGACCTGACCAAGAACGACGAAGTTTGGGTCGACGGCAAGAGGGTCGACCAGACCGACAAAGTCTTCGCCCTGGCCAAAGACGCGTTCTCGAAGAACCCCGAGCTGCGCGCTACCATCCGAGCCGACTCTGCCGTCCCCCACGGCCGCGTGATGGAAGTAATGGATCTGATCAAGCAAGCAGGCGTCAACAAGATCGCCTTCGGCGTTTCGCCGAAGCCCGCCCAGCCAGGCGCCACGCAGTAGTCCCAGTTGCAGCCAGGCATAGTCAAAGCAGCACCGTGACAGCCATCACCCCCTCTCGATCGGCTACGCAAGGAGTTGCTGCGCGCGACTTCGCCGAGAGCTCCAACGCTGCCCAGACCCCCGTCGCGGCTGCTCGCAGCGGGGACATCCTCGGGTCGGTGATGGACATGGGCAAAGACGACGCGCGCGTCGGCTCTGCCATCGGCATCAGCTTCGCGGCGCTGATTCATGGCTACGTCGTCGTGCGGGTGCTGGTGGCGCTGATCGCGATGGCCTCGTGGGTACGCGAAGCCCGCAACGAGATGCATGCCTTCTTCTGGACGACCTCGCAGGTCGAGGCCGCCAAAGAAGAGGCGAAAGAGAAGCCGCCGGTCAAAGAAGAAGAGCCAGTTCCTTCAGAGCCCACCGACGTGAAGCCGGTCGACACCAAAGTGGTCAAGAGCACCAGCACCACCAAGGCGCCGAGCGACATCTACAAAGACGACAGCAAGACCGTGACCGCAGGCGGCGCTGGCGGGATGATCGACGACACCGACAAGGGCATCTACGACCACGGCTCCGGCGAAGGCGACGGCATCGGCGGCGGCAAAGGCAAAGAGGGTCCTCCGGGCAATGCGCCGCCTCCTCCGCCTCCGCCTCCGCCTCCCCCGCCCCCCAAAGCAGACCTCTCGCAGCCGGCGACCCTGCTCGGCTCCAAGAGTTGGAACTGTCCTTTCCCGCCCGAGGCCGACGCCGAAGGAAAAGACAGCGCGACCGTGAGCATCGTGGTGACGGTCGGTCTGGACGGCAGCCCCGAAAAAGTAAGCGTCGTGAGCGACCCCGGCGCGGGTTTCGGCCGTGCCGCCCGCACTTGCGCCCTCGGCCGACGCTACAAACCGGGCCTCGATCGAGACGGCGTTGCGACCAAAAAGACGACCCCGCCGATCACGGTGCGTTTCTCCCGTTAGGCCGAGCCGGCGGAGGCGCTCGCAGGCTTTTCAAGCAAGCTTTGATGATTCGCATGGAATGCGAATTGTGGGCTCTGCTCGGGTAGACTGGCGTTTCTCGTGGAATTAGCCGAACGCGTCGAGAGGCTCTCCAAGGTGTCCCTGTTTGCAGGGCTCACTCAACCTGCTCTCGAGCTCATCGCCCGCATCGCGGCCGAAGAATCGCACCCCCTCGGAACCATCATTTTCCAGCACGGACAGCTGGGCGACAAGCTGTACGTCATCCTCGAAGGGCGCATCCGCATCAGCCGCAACGTGCCCGGCATGGGCGAAGAAGCGCTCGCGATCCTGGGCCCCGGGGCCGTATTTGGTGAAATGGCGCTAATCGACTCGGCACCGCGCTCGGCCGATGCGCGAGTTCACGAGCGCTGCCGCGTGCTCGGCCTGCCCAAAGACGGCTTCGAAGACCTGCTCTTTCTGCAGAAAGACCTCGCCTACGAAGTGCTGTGGAGCTTCGTGCGTATGCTCACGGTCCGGCTCCGCGAGACGAACGACAAGCTCACGTTCCTCTCGGTGACCGGAAAGTTCGAGTGATAGAACTCGGGGGGTGTCCTCCCCTGTCGTCACAGTACTCGCCATCGGCGTTTCGCTAGCGGGCGGGGTCGGTCTCGGCTTCGCGGCCTATCGCTTCGAGCCGATGTTGCTCGGGGCCGCGAGCCCGAGCGCGGCCGTTTCGGAGGTTGCCGAGCCCGAGCCCGAGCCGGCGCCGGCTGCCTCCGCATCCGCCTCGGCGCCCGTCGCCGAGACCTCGGCGAGCGCCGCACCCAACAGCGACGAGACGCGCAGCTGCTTGCGCAGCATGTTCCCGGAGGACTCTTTCAGCGCGGACACTGGCGCCTCGCTCGACTTCGTTTGCAGTGAGACGAGCGGCATCAAGGCTGCCGAAGCGATCAAAAAAGCGCTGGTCAATGCCGGGAGCGCGAAGGCGAGTGGAGGCATGAAAGAGTGGAGCGTCCTCGGCTTCTACAGCTTGGCGTCGGCCGCGGTGATCCGAGGCCGCTGCTGCCCGACAGCGCCAGCGCTGACGATGCCGGCCACGGGCAAGCCGTGCGAGGCGATCGACGAAGCGATGACGTCGCTTGCGACGATCGCGCAGAAGCGCGGCAAGAGAAGCGAGGCGATAGCAGCCTTGGCCGGCTTCGAAAAGAGCGTTCGCTGCATCTTGAAGAGCCAACAGCAGAAGTCTTTCGGCGATTACCCCGAGCTCAAGGGCGGCGAAGCCACCACCTTCGACAAGACGCTCGGCCGAGCCCTCAAGTAGCCCCAGACCTCCGTAGGCGTGCTAAGAGAGCCGCGCAATGTGCGGCGTGTTCGGTATCTGGGGTCATCCGGAGGCGGCCAACATCGCCTACCTGGGGCTGCATGCCCTGCAGCACCGTGGGCAAGAGTCTGCCGGCATCGCCACCACCGACGGCGAGCGCCTGTTTGCCCATCGCGCGATGGGGCTGGTGCAAGCGGGCTTCACCGAAAAAGAGCTGACTGATCTGATCGGCTACGCCGCCATCGGTCACGTGCGCTACTCGACGGCCGGCTCGTCGCACATCAAGAACGCCCAGCCGATCGCGGTCGACTACGCCGACGGCTCGATCGCCCTGGCCCACAACGGCAACCTCACCAACCACGAGGCGCTGCGCGCCGATCTCGAGGCGCGCGGGTCGATCTTTCAGAGTGGCACCGACACCGAGACGATCGTGCACCTGTTCGCGCGCTCGCTGCGAACCGCGGTCGAAGACCGCATCATCGACGCGCTGCAAAACGTCGAAGGCGCCTACTCGCTCGTGCTCTTGTCCGAAAAAAAGCTGGTCGCCATCCGCGACCCGATGGGCATCCGACCGCTGGTGCTCGGGCGCTTGAAGCGCGGCGACCGCGAGCTCTGCGTGGTCGCCAGCGAGCCGACCAGCTTCGATCTGATCGGCGCTGAGCTGATCCGCGACGTGGCACCTGGCGAAGTGATCATCGCCGACGAGAGCGGCGTGCGTTCGCTCCACCCGTGGGCGAAGAAGCCGCGCGCGAGCTGCCTGTTCGAGTACGTGTACTTCGCGCGCCCCGACGCCGTGATCGACAGCTCCAGCATCTACGAAGTGCGCAAAGAGATGGGCCGTCGCTTGGCGGCCGAGCACCCCCTTCCCCCTAGCGAGCTGCCCAGTGTGGTGGTGCCGGTGCCGGACTCCGGTGTAGCTGCCGCGCTCGGTTTCGCCGAGGTGTCCGGGCTCTCCTTCGAGATGGGTCTGATCCGCAGCCACTACGTCGGCCGCACCTTCATCGAGCCGCAAGACACGATTCGGCACTTCGGGGTGCGCCTGAAGCTGCACCCGAACCGCGAAGTGTTGGTCGGCCGCCGCGTGATCGTGGTCGACGACTCGATCGTGCGCGGCACCACCAGCCGTAAGATCGTCAAGATGATCCGCGACGCCGGCGCCGCCGAGGTACACGTGCGCGTGTCGAGCCCGCCCACGCGCTGGCCATGCTTCTACGGCATCGCCACACCCACACAAGACGAGCTGATCGCAAACAAGCTGCTCGGCGCACAAGAGGCAGGCTTCGCAAAGCCGGCGGCGCTGGCCGAGGGAGGCAAAGGCCCGATCGCCACCTATCTCGAGGCCGACAGCGTCGGCTATCTGTCGCTCGATGCGCTGGTGGCCGCCGTTCGTAGCCGTGATCGCTCGAACCCTGCGGCGAAGGCCGAAGGCGACCACAGCGGCTACTGTCACGCCTGTTTCTCCGGCCAATACCCGGTGCCGGTGCCTCCCACGGCCCACCATCGCTTGCGGCTGGTCGACGGCGCGCGGCCTCCTCAGTCGCGCTAGCGGCTTGACGAGTCGCCTCGCGGAGACAACGATCCCCGTCCGATGCCGAGCGAGCCGGTCGACTTTTTCGGCGCCATCCCGTCCGAGGTCAGCGTCTACGAGGTCAGTCCCCGCGACGGCCTCCAGAACGAGCCGATCATCGTTCCGCTGGCGGACAAGCTGCGCCTGATCGACGCGCTGCAAGCCTCCGGTCTCAAGCGCATCGAAGTCTCGAGCTTCGTATCCCCGAAATGGGTGCCTCAGCTCGCCGACGCCGCCGAGCTCATCAGAGCCCTGCCCGCCGTGCCCGGCGTCACTTACAGCGCCCTCGTGCCCAACGCGCGCGGCCTCGAGCGCGCAGTGGAAGTGAAGCTTTTGGAGATCGCCGTCTTTCTCTCGGCGAGCGAGTCGCACAACAAAGCCAACGTCAACAAGACGGTCGACGCCACACTCGACGTCTTTCGCGAAATTGTCCCGCCGGCGCTCGAGGCAGGCATTCGCGTGCGGGCTTATGTGTCCACCGTGTGGGGCTGCCCCTACGAAGGCGACGTGCCTGTCGCAAAATCAGTTCACATCGCGAAGCGGCTCACTGACCTCGGTTGCTACCAAGTCTCGCTCGGCGACACGATCGGCGTCGGCACCCCCAAGAAGACGAACGCCGTCGTGCGCGCGCTCCAGAGCGAGATCCCGAACGACAACATCGCCCTCCACTTTCACGACACGCGCGGCACTGCGCTGGCCAATGTGCTGATGGGCCTCGAGCTTGGCGTTCGCACCTTCGACGCGTCCGTGGGCGGCCTGGGCGGCTGCCCGTATGCACCAGGCGCCAGCGGCAACTTGGCGACTGAAGATCTGGTCTACATGCTCGAAAACATGGGCGTTCACACCGGTGTCGATCTCGAGAAGCTGCTCGAGGCCGGCAACATCGCCGCCCGCGTGGTGAAGCGCCCGCTCACCGGCAAGGTTCATCAAGCCGGTCCGTTCCGGCTGCGCAAGCTCGGGTGAAGAGGCTTCAGGCTTCAGGCTTCAGGCTTCAGCCAGAGCCAGAGCCAGAGCCAGAGCCAGAGCCAGAGCCAGAGTCAGAGTCAGAGCGGGCTTTGCACCTTTGCCCCCGCCAGCAATGACGTTTCGGTGCGACGCTCAGGGTTTCGGTGCAGGACGATGAACCATGCCTTTGGCTCACGTGCCCGCCCGAGCGGTGGCGCGGGGCGGCTCTCGTCTGGCGGGTGATCGGCGCGACCACCAATATTTACTTGAGCTTGTCGAGCTCCTTCTTGGCGCCGTCAGCGACGTACTTCTCTTTGTGATCCTTGAAGCGGCCGAGGATCTCCTTCGCCTTTGGCTTGCAGTCCTCGCAGTCCCCGCCGATCCCGCCGGCCACGATGCTGATCCAGCTCGCATCGGAAGCCTGCAGCGGGTCCTTCTTCGATAGCTTGTCGACCAGCTCGAGTGCCTTCTTGCACTGCTCCATGTTGCCGTTGGGCTTCCTTCCGACGACCGCATGACCCCAGCATTGATGGAACACGGAAGCGATCAGCGAGTTGCTCGCAGGCTCCTTCTCCACGCGCGTCGTAAGCCCCACCAAGGCTGCGTCGATATAGGGGCTACCGCACACACTCAGGGCGTCCGCCGCGGCGTCCGCGACCTCCTTGGTGTCGTCGTTGATTAGCTCTTTGACCCAGTCGCAGGCCTTCGTCTTGTCCGCCTCCGGCAATACGGGGTTGTCGCCGAAGAAGCCCGGATCCACGGCGCCGTTCACGGAGCGCACCGCGCCCGCTCGCTCCTCAGGCTTGAGCGCCGTGTCCTTGGCGAGGGACCGTGCGGTGGGCAGCCCAGCGGTCCCACCCAGCGCAAGGATCCCGTAGAAGCCGTTCCGACGCACCTTCGCCTTGGACGCCTTGAGCGCCGCGACGGTCTCGTCGAATTTGCCGGCGGCCCAACCGAGCTTCGCCGCACCGGACAGGTAGTCACCATAGTTCTCGGGCGCACTGGTGATAAGCTTCAGCGTGCGCTCGACGACCTCGGGCGTGGCCGAAGCTTTGGTCCATTCGCGCCCGCCGGCCTCCACATGGTTACCGAGCGCGTTGAGCGCCACCACGTAGATTTTCTTGTTCTTGGCGCCATCGGTGAGGGCCATCTCCGCGAGCGTCAGGTGGAAATTCTTGGGCTTCTTTTCTTTGGCGTACTTGCCAATCGCCTCCATCTCGCCGGCCGGACATTCGTCGACCCTCTCGTCGTAGTCGCCGGTCTTGCACTTCTCGGCGGCCGCTTTGACCAGCTTCTGCACCTCTGGATCAAGCTCGATGGTCTTGGCCGCCGGCGCCTCGACCACTGGCGCGCTCGACGTCTTGACGCTCGCCCCGACGCTCGCAGACGCGGAGGCCCCGGGTGCAGGCTCCGAGCAAGCGCCACAAAGAGACACCACCGCGAGCAGGCCTACACGATTCAATCGGACGAACGCTTCCATTGCGTGGCTCCCTTTGACCGGAGGCCTCTACAAGCCTCGTGCCAGACCTCGCCATGCTGGTCTTTTTCGTTGGATGCGCCTTCGTGTTGCGCGCGACGTTACACCTGAAGGTCTGACTGTTGCGACCCACGCAACCATGTTGGGGGCGCGCAGACTGCCATCGTCCGCCAATCCAGCACGCTTCGATCCCGGCGGCGAGCAGCTCCGAGCGGGTGATTACATAGGCGCGACTATTGCCTTTGGCGCGCCATGAAATTCAATCAGGCTCCGTCTCCTCTGGGTTTTGGGAATCACTGCTTCACTCTCAGGTTGTGAGAGCTCGGCGACCTCGGCGACCTCGGCGACCTCGACGACCGCTGGTGGCTCATCCGCTCCCGCGGCTCCATCGAGCGGCTGCCCAGAAGGAGCGTTCCGAGATGAGGGCGCAGGCTTTTGTGTCGAGCTGCCGAGTGGGTTCGCCAAGGACAAGCAAGAGACCGTAGCCAATGGCACTCGGTTCGATTTCAAGGGTCCCAACTACGGGTACTTCTCAGTCCTTGTGCACAAGGACCCTGGGAAGCTCCAGGAGGAGAAGGAGCTCGTGGAGGCCGCCAAGAAGAAGCCCTCTGACCCGACTGACGTCATCAGCGATCCCAGCCCACGCCGCAAGGGAATGGGGTATTCCGCACGATCAACTTTCGGGGTGGGAATACCAGTCAGCTCGCCTATGTCGTGCTGAACGGTGGGCGCCTAATCAAGTGCTACACGAACGCATCGAAGGACCAGATCGAGCAAATCGTCGCGACTTGCAAGACCGTGCGAGGCCTCTCCAAGTAGTCGTCGCTATCGCTCGCGCTTCGTGGCCAGGCCGTGCTTCCGCGGGAGTCGGTAGAAGTGGAGCCAGCTCACGATCTGGCCCTTCACAGGCGCGGCGCTCGCTGATCCCATCGACCACCGTCTCGGACAGCCACGGATCGCTTTGCTGGCGCTCGGCGGCGCTCGGCGGTGGTGACCTGCACGCCGGTTACGTGGGGCCTGGCGACAGCCAGTGCGTGCCGAATCGGCCGGAGCACTCTGCGAGCGGGGTCGGATTGGCCGCTCGGCGCGCCTCGCCCCGGCGCGGCCCTCAGGGCGCCTGGAGAGTCGCGGTTGAGCAAGAGTCGCATGCGCTTGAGCTCGCGCCCGACATCGGGAGTCAGCGGCGCGTCGAAGCTGGGCTCGCGGGCGCGTTTGACCAGCCAGATCCCAAAAGGGGCTCGCCTCAGGGATTGGTGTACCCACGCGACGCCACCAGATCGCAGCCTCAGTGGGCGTGCGTTCGCACGTGGCCCATCGCTTGTTTAGGGACTAGAGTCCGCGACCTTGAGACCCCCCGCCCTTCGAGCCACGATCGCCGCCGCGCTGCTGACAGCAGGGTGTGGTGATCCGCCAACGTTGCCGATAGAAGTCACCTCCGGCTTCGAACAGGGCATGCTGGCCGACGAGGGCGTCACCGTGGTCGAGATCGTCGCGGTCGAGCCGGTTGAAGGAGGCATCGAGCTCCAGGGTTCGGCGGCCCCCGGCGAGGACTTCAATCTCGGTGAGGTGCCTGACTCGGCGCTGTTGGTCTTCGAGCTGACCGGCAAGGACGCCGCCGGCGAAGTACGAGCACGCGGGCGCAGCGTGGCGGTTTCGATGACCGACTTGCCGAGTGTGTTGCCGCTGTTCATCCAGCGGCTGGGTGGCTTTTCGCGGCCGCCGACCGGGGTTGTGCGCACGCATGTGCGCGCGCCGGCGGCTGTGCTCGGGGAGCGCTTCTTGATCTTGACCGGCGGCGAGCGCGCCATCGGCGACGACGGCGAGGTCGACTCGGCTTTCGCAGAACGCTACGACCTGATGTTGATGTCCGGGTACACCTCGGACGCGACTTTGGCGCGCAACGCGAAGTCGATGTTCGTCATCGACACCAACGCGGTCTTGATCGACGACGATGGCGGCACCATCCAGGACTTGGTCGAGGACTTTTCGTCCACCGAGCTGACCCCGCCAAGCGGCTTCAGCTTCGCAGAAGTGAGCGGTGGTCAGGCCATCAGCAATACGGAAAACCTCGACGCGCCCACTTTCGTCGTGGGGCCCACGCGTAACGGCAACCCCACCGACGCTGTGTTCATCATCGATGCGTCGGGTGACATCACTGCTGTGCGGCTGGCGGCGAAGCGCGCGGGGGCTGCGGCGCTGTATGTGGATGGTGTGGGGCTTGTGATCGTCGGCGGCTCTGGCGATGCTGATGCCCCGGGCGTCGAGACCGTAACCGAGGACGGCATTGTCAAATCGCTGCCATACCCCGCCGACAGCACCACGGGCGCTGCCGCCGCCTTGGACGCAGAGCAGCAAATCGCCGTCTTCGGCGGTCGATTGGAGGGCGACATTCCAGCCCCCACCCGCGTACTCGACCTGCGATGCTCGACCGCCAAAATTTGCGAAGACAAAATCGGTATCGTCGATGATGCGCCGCTGCCAGCACTCGCTACGTGGGGACGCGCATTCGTAACCCCCAAGGGCACGTTGGTGACAGGCGAGAGCGATGACGGTGAGACGCTCGCGTTCCTGGTCGTCGTCGCGACAGGCGCCGTAGCGTCGTTGCCGCTGCGCGAGCCCCGCCGCGGAGCCACCGCATTGCCCGCGCCCAACGGGACGTTCGCGCTGATCGGTGGCGAGACCCTGAGCGGCGAAGCAGCTCACACGATCGAGCTATTCTTTCCTGAATAGCTTTTCGAGACAACGGACAAGGGGATTGTGATGGCGAAGCGAAGTGTGTGGGTTTTGACGATCCTGATGGGCCTCTGGCTCATGGGGTGTGCTCCCCGTTGGACGGTGATTACGCAGGCGTCGCCAAATCCGTTCATCGGCAAAAAAGAGTTCGTCGTGATGCCCATCGACTACACGGGCCTCAAGATCGGCGAGAAGAGCGAAGAAGAGTACTTGGAGGGCAAAGAAGCCAAAGCAGACGCCAAGGGCAAAGACTCCAACACGCGCTCCAATCTCGATGGCGACAAGGCCGAGATGAGCACGTTCTTTCTCGAGAAGCTCAAGAGCGGCACCGAGGACAGCGGCATCAAGATGAACGCAGCAGCGGGCGAGATCACCACCTACGTGATCAAGCCGCACATCGGCTCGATGGAGCCTGGTTTCTACGCCTTCGTCGCGGCCCGGCCGAGCCGCACCGTGATGCGCCTGAAGATCGAAGACAAAGATGGCAAGCTGCTCGACGAAATCGAGATCGTCAGCTCGTCGGCCGCTACGATGACCTCGCCCGCCGCGGGTAATCGTTACCGCTCGGATTCGAAAGTCATCGGCGACATCGCAGCCGACTACATCAACTCGCGCGTCCTCGCCGAGTGATCAACGGGATGATCTCGGCCAGCTCGCAGCGCTGCCCACTGGCTGAGCGCCGATGCCATGCCCATTTCCGCTAGACGGTGCGAATGCCTGCGGGATGAATCAAGTAGGAGCCGAAGAACACACGCAGCAGCGCGAGGTCCAGATCCGCGCCCTTCAGGTCGGTGTGTGCAACCTTGGCTTCGACCTTGATCGGGGAGATGTAGTAGTCGACACCGACTGCCTCCGCCGATGGCCCGTGGGCTCCCAGATTGAGGCCCAGCACCTTCTTCTGATTGGCGATGTAGCAAAGCTCGATATGTGCTCCGAGCCAAGCCTCGATGTGAAACGACATCTCTTCGTTCTTCGTCCCGGTGTTGTCGCGGGCGAACCCTAGGTTGATCTTGATCCAGCAGGAGTTCTGGGTCCGCTTCTCAGGCGAGACGTTCACGTTGCGCACGCCGGCGGGGATGTTCAAGGTGTAATCCCGGCCAACCTTGATCGTCCTCGAGCCGTACTCCAGCTCTTGCCCGGCGCTGATGGTGCGCGTCAAATCTCCAGTGATGTCGAGGTCGTAGCCACCGTTCAAGACGATCTTCCGCGGCTGCAAACAGGTCTCCGTGGCGTCGTCGGTCACGGTCATGCAGACCCCGTCCCGATGGCGATGCGTGCGCTTCAGGTTGGTCTGCATCGACCAGCAACTCGAGAAATCGGTGGTCGCGGATGCGGTCACGTCAAAGTCGTAGATCGAGCAGAAGTCACGCTTCGCCGGCCCAACGCTATGGTGCCACAGCGTGTCGTGCAGATCCTCCTGGGCGTCGCCTTCGTTGTCGAAGTCGAGCGTCGCGTTGTGAGTGATGTTGGCGACGCCCTTCACGATCTGCTGATACTTGCCGAAGCTGTGGATGTTCATGTCACCACCGCTATGGACGCGACCACTGCCCTGATCCGTCCGCAGGTCGACGCTGAACGGCCCGAGCTTCACCGCCCCCGGGCCCTCCGGCACAACGGCTGGCGCAGCGTTGGAGGTCAGCGAGCGACCGCCTTCGCCTCGACCAGCTCCCAAGAACAACCCGGATTGCTGGGCAGGGCTGAAGATGTTCACCCATTGCGAGCCATCGGTGTCGTCGATGGTCAGGTAGCTTGCGGAGCCCGTCTGGTAGACGTTCTGCGGTGCATTGGCGTCCTTGACCAAGCTCGCGTGGGTCATGTTCGGCACTACCCCAATGATCACGGCGCGATCCGGGTCGCCATCGAGGAAGGCGCAGACCACCTCGGTGCCCTGTCGTAGGGGCATGTGCCAGCCCTCCAGCGACCCGCCGTGCGGCTGCATCATCCGTACACGCGTGGATGACCTCGCCTCCTTGCGACCCTCATCGTAACGAAAGCGCACGTGGTAGCGGCCGTCCGAATCGATCTGCGCGTATTGGCTCGCGCTCGGCCCGTCGACAGTTGCGTTCTCGTGTCCCCACACACGTGGCCACTTTGTGAGCTCGCGCGAGCGGTACTGGAGCGCGGCGGGGATGCAGGTTGCTTCGATGGCGTACACGTCCGTGTCACCCTCGAACTTCGGGACCAGACTTCCCCACTGCCCAGCTGCCATCGGATCGCGTCCGCGCCGGATGACCGCCAAGACCAGGTAGTCGCCGTCGATGTCGGGGCGTGGATGCTCGCTGACGGTGATCTTGCTGCCCGCGTACACGTGATGAGCGTTGCCCGCCATGGTGATCACCCGCTCCCGGCAAGCAAGCGCCTCCGCTCGAAACTGCGCGGTGCTGTTGACCGCCGCGCTGTCGAACGCGCGAGCGCCGTAGTGGACCACGTCGCCGTGCCCGTTCGCCGAGACCGAGGCTTTTCCAGAGAGCCTCTGCGTCGGCCGCTTGTAGTCGTAGTCGAGGACCCGTACCGCGCTGGGTTGTAGCTTCTTGGAGACACGGATGACCTGGAAGTGCTCGCCCGCCGAGCGATCCCCGGAGCCCGGGCGATAGGGAATGGCGCTCTGCCGCAGCTTGGTGTGGGCGCCTTGTCGGTCGACAATGCGCATCTTCTCGCGCTTCTCGCCTTGCTCGTAGAAGTAGTACCAGCCACGTCGCTCGGCCCAGCGATGGAAGAATGCGTGGTCCGACTCCTTGTATTGGCTGACGTGCTCTTCCTCGGGCCCCTCTGCCGCCTCGAACGAGAAGTCGACGTCCAAGACGTGCCCGCTCTCCTCGAACACCTTCAGCATCGTGGCCTTCACCGTCGCGTCCGTGAAAACGCGGCTGTGGGCAGAAAGCTCGAGCTGGAACATCTCGGGCCGAAGCGTGAGTATCCAGACCGAAACTTCTTCCGCTGCGCTGGCCACTTCGCACTTGGCGACGATTCCGTGGTGGCGCTCCGGTACCCCATCTGCGGTCTCGTGCACGACCAGCGTCGCACGCGTGAGTATGCCGTCTCGGGGTTCGAGCTGCGTGCTCTTGGGTAGCGTCACGAACACGCGCATCTCGTAGGGCTCGCTGAGCGCCTCGCGGGATTCGAACGCGATCACCCGCGCGGTCGGCGGGAGGAAGGCAGTTTGCAGCTCGAAGCGATCCATCTGTCGTTTCCTTCTCGGTCACATGAAGATGTTCAAGAGGCTGGTGCCGATGCGCGCGGCGCCGGTCTGGATCGATCCAGCATTGCAGACCTGGGCGTTGACGAGGGCCAGCTTGAACTCGAAGCCGGTAGCCTCGTTCTCGGTCAGATCCGTCTCGATATCGAGGCAGAAACCCACCATGTACTTGAGGCCCGTTGCCTCCGCCTTCACGCCCGTGAGCGAGGCGTTGATCGCAAACAAGTCCTCGTTGTGGTTCGGCCACACCTCCAAGTGAACGCCGATCACGACATCGAGCTTGAGACCGGTGTACTTGTTCTTCGAGAGCCCCTTCACGTCGCGGTTCGTGAGCGAGGTGATGTGATGGAAGAACAGCTGGCCCTCGTAGGTGTCGAAGCTGTCTGCCGTCAGGTCGTAGTTCCCGCTGGTGATCGTCTCGGTCAGGTTGCCGTCGATCTCGAACAGCTCGTGTCCTGCAACGGTGATCTTCTCGTGGCCCACGACGTTGTCGATCGCGTTCCCGGCGACCTTCACGTTGTAGGGCGGCATGCAGGTGGTCTCCCAGGGCGCCCCGACGACCACGCTGTCCAATGTGGCAAGAAAGTCTTGCGTCGTGAGCGCGGTCACGTCGACGCACACCGTATCTCGATAGAACTCGGTCGCGTCACCTGTGACGCACGAGTCGAGCTCTGCTTCGTAGTCGATGTCCGTCTTCAGCTCGACACAGACAGCGAGCTCAGCGTGGTAGTCCTCCAACACGCAGGCCATTGCGTCGTAGTCGAGCTGCGCTTGGTAGGTAATGTTCGAATGACCGCGCGCAATCAGCTGAAAATCACCGCCAGCAGAGACGTTCAGATCGGCTCCTGAGTGCAGCTGGCCGTGGCCACCGTCGGACCGAAGATCGAAGCTGAACGGGCCGCACTCGAGTGCCCCGGGCCCTTCGGGCGGCACCGGTGGAGCTCTGTTCTCCGTGAAGGAGCGACCGCCGTCTGCCCGCCCAATGCCGAGATATAGCCCCGAGTTTGCAGCCGGCGAAAATAGATTCGTGAACTCGGCGCCCGCCTTGTCCTCGACTGTCATGAAGTTGCCGCTGCCGGTCTGAATCACGTTTTGCGAGAGGTTCGACTCGACGACGGGGCTCGGATTCAGGGCGTTCGGTGTCACGCCCACCACGACAGGACAATCAGGGTCGCCACCCAGGAATGCGCACAGCACCTCGGTGCTCGAGCGCAGCGGAAAATGAAGCCCTTCGTTGGGCCCCCCATGGGGCTGGGCCATACGCATGCGCGTCGATGCCTTTCCCGGAGCGGCGCGGTTCTCGTCGAAATGGAAGCGGACGTTGTATCTGCCCACATCGTCAATGGGGGCGTACAAACCCGGTGCGCCATCCACCACACCATTCTGAAAGCCCGTGACCACCGGCCATCTCGTGCGGAGCGGAGTCCGATATGGGGCCGCCGCCGGTTGACACTCGATCTCGACCGCGTAGACGTCGCTGCTCAGTCCGTCGAGCTCGGGGATGCCGACGGCGCCTTGCGACTCGCGTCCAGAGTGGCGGGCCGAGATCACTAGATAGTGCTCGTTCAGCGCCGTTCGAGGGTGCTCGGACAAGTCGAAACCGAACCCGGACGTGAGATGGGTGACCCCTCCACGAGCAACGTGTCGTCGAGCAAGGGAGGCGTACATCTCCGCGCGGCGTGTCACCAGTCGCGACGAGTCGCCAGACGTGAACGACCGGTTGCCCCAACTTACAACGGAGGCGCGGCTGCCGCCCTCTATCTCGCCCGTCGCCTGGACCGGCGCATTGGGCGCTGCATAGTCATGGTCGACCAGCTGAACGGAGCTGGGACGGGCCGACGAAAGGTAGCTGAAGTGCGAGAACGACTGCTTGGCGTAGCCCCGGCGATCGCTATTTGGCACGTAGCGCACGGGGTTCGCGCGAAGGCTCTCGGCCTCGACTTCGTCTCGAATCACCAGCTTCTCGGTGCCTTCGCGATGGTCGAAGAAGTAGTACCAGCCCTCACGCTGGACCCAGCGATCGATGAAGTCGAGGTCGGACTCCTCGTATTGACACACGTGATCTTCGACGGGGCCCTGGGCGACGTTGATCTCGAAGTCTTTTCGGTCGCTCAGCCCATACCCCTCGAGCAACTCCTGAATGATCGTGTCGATCGAGCGCTGGTGCCAGACGCGACTGTGCAGCGAGTTTCTCAGCAGAGCCACCTGAGGAACGAGGACCAAGCGCGCAATCGCCCGACCACCAAGTACGCGGAGCACATCGGTCTGCCAGATGATGCCGGCGTAGTCGTGCGGCTTGGTGGTCAGCGGGTCCGACAGATCGAGCTCGAGGCTCCCCTGCGGTCGCAGATGCAGCACTGCCTTTGCGCCGATGTTGTCCTCGAGGTCCGCGCCGTCACCGGCTACGTTCACGAAGACCTCGAACTCGTAGAGAGTCGACAATGCCTCGTAGCCGCGAAAGCCAACCACCCGGCAATCGGCCGGCACTGCACCTGAAGTGATCGAGTAGACGCTCATGGGTTTCGTCTTTCAGGGCGACAGCGAAATGACCGTGAACTGACTGGGCACCAATCTGACGCCCGGGCAATTCCAGTTGTTCTGCAATCCAAAGCTTGTCATCTTCGTGAGCGGCGCGCCGCAGCAGATGACCGTGAAGGAGGCAGTGAGCCGGCGTGAGGTGGCCATGACGGTGCCGGTCGTGACGCCCACCACGCCGGGGATGTCACCGAAGGTCATCACGGTGGTGGAGAACATGTTGTGCGCTGGCGCGAACATCATGAAAACGTTGTACGCGGCCGGGACCGCCAAGGGCCCGAGCCCAAAGTTTGGGTACGGAATGGGAACCATCAATGGCGGGGTGAGGCACACGTCGGGGAAGCCGATATCCATGCCCATCATTTGCGTATTGGCAAACACTGCTTCCTCCTTCAACCCAGGTACACGTTCTTGGCGTCGATCTTGGCGGCCACCTCGGCGCTCACGACAGTGTGCTTCGAATGGATCCGCAGGCTCTGCTTGACGAGGTAGTCGACGCAGTTCGCGCGCAGCTGGTCCAGCTCTTCGACTTTGCGGTAGGCGCGCTTGACCTTCTCAGTCACGCGATCTGCGACCGTGTCGATCGCCTCAGCGGCGATCAGCAGGCTCGCCGCGGTGATCTCTGTCGCGCGCGCCGAGAGCGCGATGCGTTCGGAGGTGATTCGTGTTTCGAGCGAGCTCACTTCGAAGGAGGAAGCGGTGATTGCCACGGCGGCCCCCGTCGTGACGCTGGCGCCGTCTCGTGCGGCGAGGTCGAGCTTGCCGCTCGGCAGGCGAATCGTGAGGTCGCCGTCAGCCGAGATGACGGTCTGTGCTGCGCCCCCTCGTTCGATCACGGCGAGCACGAACCAGGGCCCTGTGGTTCTCGGCGACGAAACCAGGACGCGATCTCCCGGCAGCGGCTCGACCAGACAGCTCACCGCGCGCATCGCCTGCAGCGTCGTGCCCTCGAGCTCGACCATGAAGCGGGCTCCGACCGGGGCGCCCTCCACTTCCACGTACGTGGGGCCCTCGACGCGCACAATCGACGCATACGCGAGCTTCGGCGAGCCCTGGGCTTCGAGCTCGCGCGTGATCGGCGCGGCGGTGGCTGCTTCGGTTGCGGGGAGTTTTTGCATGGTGTTGTCGGGGCTATCGCTTGGCAGAGAACGACTCTGCATGCTTGAGCTCGGTGTCTTCGCCAATCGTGCCGAGCTTCGTGGAGAAGCTGGTCCCGTCGAGCTTCGCGTCATGAAGCAGCACGCGGACCTTCGTCGCGCCGCGCAGATCAGCATCGGTCAGATCTGCCCACGAGAAGTCCGCGAACGACAGATCCGCATTCTGGAAGCTCGTCTTCACGCACCTGGCCCGGTGCCAGGCGGTCATCCCCAATTTTGCCCCGGAGAAGTCGCACGCGCTGGCGTCGGCGTCGACGAAGACCGATTGGGCGAGGTCGGCGTTCTGGAATTGGGCCCCTTTCATCTTCGCTTCGACGAAGAGACACCGCTTCGCGCTGGCGGAAACGAACTTGGCACCCTCCAGGTTGGAACCTTTGAAACCCGAGCCGTCGAGCGTTGCACCGCTGAAGTCGCAGCCCTCCAGGGAAGCGTCGATCAGCTGCACATGAATGAGCCTGAGGCCGGCGAGGCTTCGACCTGTGAGCGCCCCCTCCATCAGCACCACCTTCTCCATCGAGACGCCGTCGAGCTTCGCTGTCCGTAGATCGGCCTTCGTCAGCGTCGTCATCAACAGCTTGGCGCCGGACAGGTCGATGCGCTCGAGCCCACAGCCGGCGATCGACCCTCGCTCGACGGTCACCCCGCGCAGGCTGACGCCGTCGAGCTTGCAGTCGAGGAAGCTGACGGCCAGAACCGTGGTTCCCGTGAGAGACGCCCCGGTAAGATTGCAGCCCATGAAGGCCGACACGTTCAGGTCGCTACCGTCGAAGCGCGCGCCCTCGAGGTTGCTCGAGACGAAGCGGACATGGCGCCCCTTCGCCCCCTCGAGATTGGCGTCCTTGAGATCGCAGTTGGTGAAGCTGGCTTCGGAAATATGTGCGCCGGTGAGGCGAGCCCCACGAAAATTGCAGTTCTCGAGCAGGGCTCCGGCGAAATTGACGTCGCTCAGATCTTGCTCCGCGCAATAGGCGTTGATGATCGGCTCACCGTTCTGAATGCGCTCGTTCAGGAATGCTCGGTCCATTGGATGTAAGGCTCAGGTGGTGAAGAGCGGTTTCTTCGATTTGGGATCACGGGTGGTACGCGTCTCCTTCACGTAGGCACCGGAAAAATCAGTTTGGCCGTCACCGACTGCGCGCGCGAAGTCGGCGCGGAAGCAGTTGGCGCCTCGGAAGTCGGTGCCCCGCAGGGACGCTTTCTGGAGACAGGCGTTCATCAGGTCCATCTTGCGGGCCGTGGCGCCATCCAGAATCGTGCGGATGAACAGGCCACGCCGCGCCGACATGCCCGAGAGGTTCGCGCGGGAGAGATCAGCCTCGGAGAAGTCGCAGTCTTCTGCGATCAGCCCCGCCATGTCGGCTTCCACGAGCTTGCAGCCGCGCAGCAAAGTGAGACCGAGGCGGGCCCCCGCGAAGCGGGCATTCGGAAACGTGCACTCGACGAAGCGGGTGTCGCGCAGGTCTGCCCCCTCGAATGCGACCTTCTCTCCGCTGGTCTGGAAGATGACCGTGCGCTTCAAGGTCGCACCCGCGAACGTGCAGCTGTCCAGCTTGGACTCGGTGAAGATCGAGTCGGAAAGGTCGGACCCGTCGAGCTTGACGTCCTCGAGCTCGACACTCATGAAGAGCGCGCGAATCGCGCGCGCTTCGGAAAAGTCCACCCCCTTCATCTTCACCTTGCTGGTGTGGATGCCGCCGATGGTCGTTCTCCTGAAGGAGCCCCCCGTCACGCTCACCTCGAGCAGCACTGCGTTGTCGAGGTTCGCGCCATCGAAGCTTGAGCCCTCGATTCGTGCAAAAGCCAGATTCGCCGACGAGAGGTCGGCCCCGTCGAAGACGGCGTTGCGGATCTCCGAGCGGGTCAACACCACGTCCTTCATCTTCGTGCCTCTGAACTTCGTTCCCACGATCTTCGCGTTCTCGAGCAAGGCGCCTTCGAGGTTCAAGTGGGAGAAGTCGAGGTCCGACACATCAGCGTGCGTGAAGTCGACGTTCAGCGCCTGGTTCGCCTTGGCGAGCTCGAGCAGCTTGAGGCCACGACGGCGACACTCGTCCGGCGTCACCTCGCTAGCGATGGGCGGCATGATGTGGGCTGCTTGTCGGTAGATTCCGAGGAGCTTCGCTTCGCCGTCCCGCAGTCGCTTCTCGAACTCCGGGTCCGCCAGCTGCTTGTCGAGCTCGGTCGTATCGGCCTTGGCATTGGCGCACAGCGTGCGGAGCTCGCGCAGGCGCTCCAGGTGGTGATCGGCGAAACAATCCGGCGGGCCTGTCTTTCGTCTTGCACCCTTGGACAACGGGTCGTCTGTCACGCCGACCTTGGCCAGCTCTTCTTTGGCTTTGGCTTTGAGCTCATTGAGCTTCTCGTTCGCCTCCTTGATTGCGAGCTGGGCTCTTGCGTCGACCGTCTTGAGAAAGGCGCCCATGTCCTCGAAACGCTCCGGCGCCTTGCTATTCGCCCGCTCGTCCCGGATCTTGGACACACGCTCTTCGAACTCGCGGGTATCCATGCCGCTGTCGATCAGGCTGGTGCGCATGCTCTCGATCGTCTTCTCGATGCCTCGGTCGGCGTACGCGAACGCGTGCCCGTCCGGTGCTAGAATGCGAGCGGTGTCGCCGAACGTTTGCGCGATTGTTTCTTTGGTGTCGATCTGCCAATCCGGAACGAGCTCCTGGTCGTTGAGCAAAGCGTAGAGGGCCTGCTCGGGATCGAGTCGCGTTTGCAGCGCCGTCTTGTAGTGAGCGAGCGGTTTGGGCGCGTCGGTCGCCTCCACGGCTCCCATGATCGTGGCGATGTCGTGGGCGTCGTCCGTTTCGACCTGCGCTACCGCGCGAAAGACCACGGCGAGCTTGCCGGCGGTGGGCAGCGCGATCAGCGTGTCAATGCGGCCCACGTGCATCTCGAGCTCCATCTCGGCCTGCTTCGACTTGCGAAGGAGAAAGAACTTCACCAGCAGATTTGGCAGCGTAGCCTCGAGGACGCGGTGGTCCGGGTGCATGCCGTCCAACCTCAAGGTCTCGTTGCCCTCGAAAAAACCGCTGATGCGCTGATCGAGCGGTGCCACGTTGTAGAACTCCCAATGGAAGTCGTCTGGCGGCGCAGGATAGAGCTTGTCGAGCCACGCTTTGTCGTACGTGCCGACCCGGCTCATCCGCTCTTTGCGTGTGATCGAGAGCGGGCCAAAGCCGGCCGGGGTGGGCCGGTCACCGGACCCAATTATCGGAGCCGCCGTGTCTTCTATATTAGGCAGCCGGCGGATCTTGACGCCGTCCTCATCGACCGCGGTAAGGCCCCGACCAGCCGGGTTGGGCTGGTAGTCCGGACCGCCGAACGCTCGTTCCCAGGTGACGGGCATTTGGGTGAACGGTTCCGGTTGGGTCATCCCGAAGGTCTCCCATTTGCGATCGCCGATCACCGCGAGCTGCTTCTGTAGCAGCATCTTGTCTCCGCGCTTCAGCTGCAAGCGAACAGCCGCGGCGGTGGTCTGGGTGCCGCGCTTCGCGCACGCGGAGCCGAGCACCAGCACCTCACCACGCGGCTTCGCCATGGCCTCATCCATGGGCGCTTCACCCATCTGATCTTGGATGGCCATCCACATCATTGCTTCGTGAGCGAGCTTTCGCGGGTCTGCGAAGTCGAGGCAAACGATGCCGGTCATCGCCAGCATGTAGCGATCGGCCAGCTCGAACGGCCGCGTGAGAATGGACAGCGTTTGAGGCTTGACGGTCTTCATTCAGATGACTTTGACGCTGCCCTTCGCGGTGATGCAGAGCAGGCCGATCTGGCTCATGTTGCCGTACAGGTGGCACTTCTGCGCCATCATGGCGATGTAGACCCCGAGAAGATCGAGCTTTGCGCCGGTCGCGGCCGCCTGCCCGCCTCCGCGGAGCGTCAGGTTGATGCTGATGCCCTGCTCCCAGGAGATGGTCGTCGCGCTGGCCAGTGCGGCGCACAGCTCGATGTGAGGTGCAGTCCACTTCTCGTTGTGCACCACCGTCGTGTTGTCGAACTTGAACGGCATCGTCAGCTCGACCGCGTTTTTGGCGGTCTCCCACTCGCTGGATGCCGATTGCTCCACGTCGGTCAGCGTGGTCATGGTGACCTTGCCTCCGACGTCCCACTTGAGCTTACCGGCCACCTTCTCGGTGCGCCCCCCTGTGATGGTCTGGGTGCAGTCCCCGCCCACGTGAATGTGGCTATCGGGTGAGACCTCTAGCGTGAGCGGCCCGACGATGGTGCGTGTGCGGTTGGCTTGGAAGTCGAGGTCGCCGGGGCTTCCGGTGATCTCTTCGCACCAGCCCGAGACCATTGTCTGATCCGCGGCATCCGTGACGCACATGTCGAGCGTATCGTGGAACGTCTGCTTCGCGACGCCGAGCACCTTTTGATCATGAATGTCGTCGTGCCGAATGGTGACCTTCTTCGCCACGCGGCGCGTGAGCGTCTTGGCGTATTTTTCGTCGGCGTTTCCGATTACGTCTTTGTCGACTTGCCCAAACACGGTGACGTTGGTGTCCTGGCCAGCGATCACCTGGAGCTGACCGTGTGCGCGCACATCCATGTTCTTGCCGGTGTGAAGCTGCGCGTTCCCTTCGTCGGTGCGCAGGTCGAAGCTGTAGCTCGCGAGGCCGAGGCCGCCGGGCCCCTTCGGAGCAACGATCGGAGCGGCATTCGAGGTGCGCTCACGGCCGCCGCTGCCGCGAGGTGTACCGAGGAAGAGGCCGCTGCTGCTCTTCGGGGTGAAGAGATTGATGAACTCGGACCCCTTCTGGTCCTCCAGCGTCATGTACGTGTTTCCGCCGGTGTGCAGCACGTTCTGTGATTGGTTTTTCGCCGTGACCGGGCTCGGGGTATCCGTGTTCGGCACCACCGCTTGGATGATGGGGCGGTCGACGTCGCCCGCGAGAAACGAGCAGATCACCTCGGTCGCTTTGCGCAGCGGAAAATGCCAGCCCTCGAGGGAGCCGCCGTGCGGCTGCATCATGCGCACGCGGGTCGACGCCTTGCCGTCCTTCAGTGTCCGTTCGTCGAACTTGAACTTCACCGAATAGCAGCCCGACCCGTCGATCTGGGCGTACTGACTGGTTGCGGCGCCGTCGACGACAGCGAGCTCGAAGCCGTCTACCCTGGGCCAAGGCGTCAGGTCAGGATGTCGATATTGAACCTCGGCCGGCAGCGCGACCACCTCCACGCGATAGGACTCCGGGGCTTTGGGAATCGGCAACTCGTCGCCCCACGCCGCTCCTGCGCTGGGCTCCCAGGCGGTATGCCGTGCCTCGATGACGAGGTAAGAGCGGTTCAACTGGTGGATCGGATGTTCCTCGAACTCGATGAGTGAGCCGCTCACGATCTGCGTGGCTGCTCCGACCCCGCGGTGGAGGTGCTGGCGCACGTTGAGTTGCTCGGCTCGAATGGTGGCCACGCGGGTCACGTCGGCGCTGGTGAAAGCGCGTGCGCCGTAATGGACCATGCGGCTCGCGCCTCCGCCGGGGACGTTGGCGTTGTGTGACAAAGGCCGCTGAGGGCTCGCGTAGTCGTAGTCGCTGACTGTTACGCCACCGGGCACTGCCTCGGCCGAGCACGCGAAGTCCTCGAACGACTCGGCCGCGTAGCCAGTGCCACGCGATCCAGCGAAGTAGCGGACGGCGCCCTCTTTGCGCAGGGCCACATGCGCGCTCTTGTCGTCCACGATGACGAGCTTTTCGGCGCCTTCTTCGTGCTCGAAGAAAAAGTACCAGCCTTCGCGCTCCAACCAGCGGCTGAAGAAAGCGTAGTCCGATTCCTTGTATTGGCAGACGTGCTCTTCCGTTGGCGGCGGCTGGGAGATTCGGAACTCGAAGTCTTTGCCGTCGCTGAGGCCATAGCTGGTGAGCACCTCGATCAGCGCGTCTTTGATCGCCGTCTTGGTCCAAATGCGACTGTGAAACGAGAGATCGGTGAATGCGAGCCTGGGCACAACCGTGCCTCTGTAGAGCGCCCGATCCGTGAGCTCCACGAGCAACTCGACGCTGGAGAAGACCCCCGCGAACAGGTGTGGGGCCAGCATCGATTCAAGGGCCCCAAGCCGATCGATGGCGATGGTCGCGGCTTGGCCAACGAGGTCAGGCGGCTCGGGCTGCGGACCCTCGACGACGAACCAAACCTCGAAGGCGAACAGCGCGGAAAGCGCCTCCCGTCCCTCGAAGCCCAGCAGCTGCGTGCTCGGGGGAAGCAACGAGGACGTGAGGCGAAGTCGGGCCATGATTCCATCGTGCGGTGGGGAAAGCACCGCGGCTCGCAGCATACCGCCCGTGGCATGACTTGGGCGGGCTAAGCGCTGTCGGACAAGAATGAGGTGCGCGTCAGGCTGGATCCCCAATTCCCGCATTGCCTGCCTGGAGCGCAAAGAAGCCAAGGCTCCAATCTCGATGGCAACAAGGCCGAGAGGAGCGTTCTACCTCGAGAAGCTCAAGAGCGGCACCGCTGACAACGGCATCAAGATCAACGCAGCAGCGGGCGAGATCACCAGCTACGTGATCAAGCCGCACATCGGCTCGAGGGAGCCCGGCTTCTACGCCTTCGTCGCGGCCCGGCCGAGCCGCACCGTGATGCGCCTGAAGATCGAAGACAAAGACGGCAAGCTGCTCGACGAAATCGAGATCGTCAGCTCATCGGTCGCCACCATCACATCGCCCGCCGCGGGCACTCTTTACCGCTCGGATTCGAAAGTCATCGGCGATCTCGCGGCCGACTACATCAACTCGCGTGTCGTCGGGGAGTGACCTGCAGTCTAGCAGCGGGCGTCAGCGCCGTCGTTTCGACTAAATGGCGCGACCCGCCGCAGACTTCCCGCCTGCGCCGACGAGGCCATTCACGAGTGAGTCGAGCTCGGCGGCGAGGTCGCGGTGCATGACCCCGCCGTCTTCCGGGCGAACGTGATAGCCCGACGGCGTGATGGTGACGTTGCCGGTCGCATCCACCTGAATACCGAAATAGGACTCGCGCTTCACCGCTTTGGGAGGGCCGAAGCCGCCTGCGGTGGGCTGCAGCACAACGTCGCCGTCGAGCTTCGCCTTCACGCGGACGAACTTGCGGGCGTCGTCTTGGCGATCGATGTCGTAGCCACTGCTGCGGAGCCAGCCGATCACGCGGTCATAAGCAGCGGCGTCATCGCTGAAGGCAACAGTGGGGCTGGTTTGGGGCACCCAGCGGCCGCCGCAGGCGACGCCCGTCACCGACAATGCCAACGCCACCAACAACAACCCTGCCGATCTCTTCATGCTCCAGCCCCCTTCGAGCCAATAGTGGGTCCGTGAGGTTAGCGCAGGCTGGGGCGGCGAGTCACGGACAGAGGTTCATGATCGCCAAGCGCGGGGTGACGATCGACGAGCGTTGTGGCGCAGTGACTTTCGCGCTCGGAAACAGGAGGACCCGCTCGAGCACGCCGCTTCCGTGGACGCGGGCGTCACGAGCCACAACCACCTCGCGGAGCTCCACCGGAGCGGCCACCTCGGCCGTCGGGTGTACGTAGCTCGAGAGCCCGCGCGCCCGGAGCCACGCAAGATTCGCCGAGAGCAGCGCGCTCGGGCTGCCGATGTCGACGAACGGTGCTTCCAGCGTGAAGGTCGCGATGCGTTCGCCACGTGTCAGCGCAGGGATGAAACTGTTGTCGACAAGACAGCTCGGGATCGGCAGACGCGCGCGCAGCCGCGCGGAGAGCAGCGCGATGCCGGCGTAGTCGGCGCTGAAGACTTCGCCTCCGAGCGTGAGCTTGCGCAGGCGCACCACGTCGCCAGCGGCCGATAGACCGAGGGTGCCCACCCGCGGAAGCAGCCGCTCGCCCACCACCAACGTCGCAACAGCCCCGCTCGCGTCATGCGCGCATGTGAGTGCGGCGACATCGAGCGTTGTGACGATATCGGCGTTCCAGGCGAGCACGGCTCCTCTGCCGAGCAGCGCCTCGGCAGCAGCGACACCGCCGCCTTGGCCCAAGATCTCCGGCTCGAACGAGCGCACCACTTCGAGCGGCTGCCGCGCAGCCCACGAGTCGTCGAACTGCTCAGGCAGGTGATGCGTGTTCACCACCACGCGGTCGAGCCCACAAGCAGCCAGCGCGTCGATGATGTGATCGATCTGCGGGCGGTCACCGAGCCACATCAGTGGCTTCGGCACTTCGTTGGTGAGCGGGCGCAGCCTGGTGCCGAGACCGGCCGCCAAGATCATCGCTCGCGGGAGCGTCACTCCTCTTCTTCGACTTCGTCGATGAAGCTGCATGCTTTCAGCCGCTCTGGCTCTTGCAAGAGCTCGCAGGCCGTGAGCGCGGCATCGCCCTCAGGATCGAACAGCGTAACGAGCTTGTCGCCGACCCTGCATTCGCCAATCTCGGTGCCTTTGGCTTTGCACGCTCCGAGGGCGCTGATGGTAGCGACGCAGAGGTCTGTCTCTTTTGCACTCGGGGCCGCCTGCGGGTTCTCCACGCCGACGAGGCAGCCATCGATGTAGAAGGTCTTGCAATTCTCCACCTGCTCCGGTGTCGAAATGCCGAACGCCGAGTCGGTGTCCTCGCAATTGGGCGCGGCCTCGCAGCGCGCTGCTTCGATCGCGCGACAAGCCTCGATTGCCACCGCATCGGTGCTGCACCCCGCGAAGCCGATGCCAGTGAGCACGAAAAGGGCGCAGCCTGCGAGGAGGGCGCTGCCTTTTCTGATGGAGGCTTGGTGCATACCCCGGCGGCTATCATGCGCTTTCGAGCCGGGCCAACAACGTGGATCTCACGGACCAAGGATGGTACGTCCTCACCCATGGGCCCCCGCCCGCTGCTGACCCTTTTTGCAACACTGGCCGGTTCGATGTTGGCGCTCGCCTGCACCGACGGCGATACGGACATCACCACCAACACGCGTGCGACGGCTGTTGTCGTCGATCCCGCCGAGTTTTTGGGCGCCTATCCGTGCGGTGATTTCGAGGGCGCGCCGCGCTCCTATGTCGCGACCGTTTACGAGGTTCCTGAGGACGGGGTCACGAGCACTGGCACAACCACTAGCGGCGGCGCGGCAGGTGGCGGCGGCGCGGCAGGTGGCGGCGGCGCTGCGGGCGGCGGCGGCGCTGCGGGCGGCGGCGGCGGCGCTCTAGGTGGCGGCGGCGCTCTAGGTGGCGGCGGCGCGGCAGGTGGCGGCGGCGCGGCAGGTGGCGGCGGCGCTGCGGGCGGTGGCGGCGCTGCGGGCGGTGGCGGCGGCGCTCTAGGTGGCCTATTCGGGCCGGGCCCGGATGATATTCTGGTGGGCACCTCGACACGCGTGGGGTGCGGCACCCCAGTCGCGTTCACCAACATCGACGCAAACAAGCACTACGCAGCCGACGTGGTGGTCTTCGACGTGCCGCCGGAAGAAGGCGACACTGCGACTCTCGAGCCTGCGTGGCGGACGTCGTGCGGCAGACATCCTGGCGAGTCGGCAGAAGGCCGCTTGCTCGAGCAAGTCACGATTCGTGGCTGCGACACGCTTTCTGGCGCCGGCACCGCCACGACCAGCATCCGCGTCGACGCGACTGCTGCCGCGGACATGCTCGGCTGCGTCGAAGTGCCCGACGGTGAGGCGCCCGGCCTGATCGACAAGATCAACGTGACCTCCACGACAGAGGGCACGGAAGCCAGCACAGTGACGATCAGCTGCGGGCAAGACGCAGTGCTTTTCAGCAGCAACGTCGAGCCGGGGCAGAGCTACAGCTACCGTCTCGAAGGCGAAGACGCAGAAGGCAACGTGATCGCCGGCTCCAGCTGCCAGGCCATCGCCAAAGACGGCTTGGTGGTCACGGCGAGCTGTGACCCCCTGACCGATCGCGCGGAGATCGTGATCCCGGTGGTCGAGCTGTTGGCAGTAGAGGGCGTCGCGTGCGGTGCCGACACCAAGGTGAAGGCGACACTCACCGCAGGTCCCACCACCACCACCCCGGCGACCTTGTCCTGCGAACAGGACGTCACCTTTCCTGGGGTGCTGGCAGGCTCGTATCTCGCCTCGCTCGAAGTCCTCGATGGCACCCTGACCGTGCGTGCATTTTCGTGCACGGGGACAGTTGAACCGGGCGCCGAGGCCACGCTGGTGTGCACACCGGAAGACTGATTTTGCTGGCTTCGCGAGGAGTCGCTTCGCAAAGCTTCGTAGCGTTCAACACGCTCAAAAATCACCGAATTCAGCGACGAAAACCCTTCTCCCTGAGAGGTGGTTCGACTACTTCCATCCCTTAGAAACGAGCTATGGAAGACGCAGCAATCGTTCGCGACAAGATCCCAGTATCCATCCAGGACGAGCTCCGCACGAGCTACCTGGATTACGCGATGAGCGTCATCATCGGGCGCGCGATTCCAGACGTGCGTGACGGCTTGAAGCCGGTCCACCGTCGCATTCTGTTCTCGATGAGCGAGCAGAAAATCGGTCCCGGCGGCGCCCACAAGAAATGCGCGCGTGTCGTCGGCGACGTGCTCGGCAAGTACCACCCGCACGGCGACTCCAGCGTTTACGACGCGCTCGTGCGCATGGCGCAGACTTTCAGCCTGCGTTACCCGCTGATCGACGGGCAAGGCAATTTCGGCAGCGTCGACGGCGATTCACCCGCCGCCATGCGTTACACCGAGTCGCGTCTCAGTCGCGTGAGTGGCGAGCTGCTCAGCGACATCGACAAAGACACCGTCGACTTCGCCCCGAACTACGACGACACCGAGCGAGAGCCCACGGTTCTGCCGGCGAAATTTCCGCAGCTGTTGGTCAACGGCTCCGGCGGCATCGCCGTCGGCATGGCCACCAACATTCCGCCGCACAACCTCGGTGAGGTGATCGACGCCACCGTCGCCCTGATCAAGAACCCGGAAGTTGCGATCGAGGATCTGATGTTCTTGATCCCCGGCCCAGACTTTCCGACCGGCGGCCTCATCTATGGCAAAAGCGGCATCGAGCAGGCCTACCGCACCGGCCGCGGCTCGATCTGCATGCGCGGCAAATCGATCGTCGAGAAGGTGGGCACTGCTTCTCGCGGAGGTGGCGAGCGCGAGCAAATCGTAATCATCGAGATCCCGTATCAGGTCAACAAGGCCCGCCTCGTCCAGAAGATCGCCGAGTGCATGCGCGAGAAGCGCATCGAAGGGATCAGCGAGGTCCGCGACGAGAGCGATCGCGAAGGCATGCGCGTCGTCATCGAGCTGAAGAAAGACGTGTTTCCGCAGGTCATCCAGAACCAGCTCTTCAGGCTGACTGATCTGCAGACCACCTTCGGCGTGATCAACTTGAGCGTCGCTGGCGGCAGGCCTGCCGTGCTCAACCTGAAAGAGACGCTCGAGCACTTCGTCGAGCACCGCCGTGAGGTGGTCACGCGCCGCTCACGTTTCGAGCTTCGCCAGGCCGAGGCACAGCTCGAGCTGGTCGAGGGTCTCGGCGTCGCCACCAGCGACATCGAGCTCATCATCAAGACGATCCGCGCTTCCAAAGACGCAGAAGAGGCGCGCCCTGCTTTGATGGCCCTCGAGCTCACCGGGCTCGGCGAGCTCTTGAAGCGCGCAGGGCGCCCCGAGGCAGAGGTCGCCGAGGCGCTGAAAGGCGGCCCGTACCACCTCTCCGAGCGTCAGGCGAAGGCCATCCTCGACATGCGTCTCGCGCGGCTCACCGGGCTCGAGCGCGACAAGCTTGCCAAAGAGTACGCAGAGCTGCGCGTCGAGATCGATCGGCTGCGCAACATCCTGGCGAACCCCGAGCTCTTGATGAGCGTCATCGTGATGGAGCTCGAAGACATCAAGGCTCGCTTCAACGATCCGCGCCGCACCGAGATCGTCGCAGCCGAAGCCGAGATCGACGTCGAAGACCTGATCCAAGAAGAGGACATGGTCGTCACCATCTCGCACGGCGGCTACCTGAAGCGCACGTCAGTCAGCGAATACCGCTCTCAGAAGCGCGGCGGCAAAGGCAAGATGGGGATGGAGGCGCGCGACGAAGACTGGGTCAGCCAGCTGTTCGTCGCCTCGACGCACACCTTCGTCTTCTTCTTCAGCGAGCGTGGCAAGGTCTACGTCAAGAAGGTGTACGAGATCCCGCAGGCGGTGCGCACCGCCAAGGGCCGCGCGATCGTGAACTTCGTCGGCGTCGAGCCGGGCGAAAAGATCGCCACCATCACGCCGGTCCCAGGCCTCGAGCCAGGTCACTTCGTGGTGACGCTGACCAAGAAGGGTCAGATCAAGAAAACGGCCATCGAAGAGTACGAGAACTACCGCGAGAAGGGCATCATCGGCGTCAAAATCGAAGAGGGCGATCAGCTGCTCTCCGCCGCGATCACCGACGGCACCAAAGAGCTCATCATCGCCACCAAGAAGGGCATGTCGATTCGCTTCCGCGAAGAGCAAGTGCGCGCGATGGGCCGCTCCACCGTCGGCGTCAAAGGTGTCGAGCTCGAAGAGGGCGACGAGGTCGTGGGCCTATGTGTCGCCTCCAGCGAAGAAGACCGCGTGCTCGCTGTGTGCGAACGCGGCTACGGCAAGCAGACGGCGCTCAAAGAGTTTCGCCTGCAGACCCGCGGCGGCAAGGGCGTCATCTTGATCGACGCGAGTGATCGCAACGGCCCCGTCGTCGGCATCGCCATCGTCGGGCAAGAGCACGAAGTCTTGCTCGTCACCGACCAAGGCCAGATGCTGCGCATCAGAGTGGCCGACATCCGCGAGACGGGCCGCAACGCCCAAGGCGTGCGCTTGATGACAGTCGACAACGACGAGCGCATCGTCGCCATCGACGTGCTCGACGCGGCGCAAGACCCTGGCGCCACGGCGTCCAGCCCGCCGCCGTCTGGTCCGCCGGGCGAGGGCCCCGCCAGCGATCCGCCCGCCAGCGATCCGCCCGCCAGCGATCCGCCCGCCAGCGATCCGCCCGCCAGCGATCCGCCGCAGGGTGACGACGGCGACGGCGGCAACGGCGCCGGCTGACCATCTCCGGTCGATTTGCATCGCACTGCAAGCAATCGCATCGCAGCGGAAACGCGCCGTTAAGAAGCGTTCGTCAGAAACGCCGAGCCCCCTGTGCCGCCTCCCCTCTGGGTAGAGTAGCCGCTACCAAGCGGAAGCGAGCGCGAAGATGGCGACACAGGCAGCAGATGAGGCTCCTCCTTCGCGAGGCATCCCGAAGCCGGTGATCGTGCTTCTGGTACTCGCGATCGGCGGCTTCGGCGGCTACTTCGGCTACCACCGTTGGCAGGCGACACGACCGCTCGAGTGGAGCGGCACCATCGAAGCGCGCACCATCGCCGTCGGCTCGCGCACCGGCGGTCGCGTGAAAGAGGTGCTCGTTCGCGAGGGCGACCACGTCGAAGCCGGGCAAGTGTTGGTCGTGCTCGAGCCCGGCGATCTCGATGCCCAACGCTTGATCGCCGAAGCGCAGCTGGAGACGGCGCAAGCGGCGCTCGACAAGCTCAACAACGGCGCCCGCCCTGAAGAGATCGAGCAAGCCAAGGCCCGCAGCGGAACAGCGGAGGCAGCCCTCGCCGAGCTGAAACACGGCCCGCGCGCAGAAGCAGTGGCGGCGCAGAACGCGCGTCTGGCAGGCGCGCAGACGGCGGTCGACAAGGCGCAGCGCGACGTCGATCGCGTGAAGAAGCTGTATGACGGCGGCGCGCTGTCGAAGTCCGAGCTCGACTCGGTGAGCTCGGCGCTGGCCGCTGCGGTCGCACAGCGCGACGCCGCCAAAGAGACGCTCAAGGAGATCCGAAGCGGCGCTCGTAAAGAGCAGATCGACCAAGCCTCGAAGCGCGCAGACGAGGCGAAGGCCGGCGCCAAGCTCGTCGAGTCCGGCGCTCGCGTCGAAGACATCCGCGCGGCTGCTGCCCAAGTGAAGGCAGCGCAGGGCCGCCTCGACCAAGTACTGGTCAACCTCGGCGAGCTGACGGTGCGCGCCCCACGTGCGGCACGTATCGAGACGTTGGTGCTGCGGCCCGGCGATCTAGTGGCGCCCGGCGCGCGGGCGGCGGTCTTGCTGGAGGACGACCAGCTGTTCGTGCGGGTGTACGTGCCGGAGACGCAGCTCGGACACGCGCACCTCGGCGACCCGCTGCCGGTGTACGTGGACACCTTTCCAGGGCGCGCGTTCGAGGGTGCAATCGAGCAGATCGACATGCAAGGCCAGTATTCACCCCGCAACCTGCAGACAGCAGACGAGCGCGCGAACCAGGTCTTCGCCATGCGGGTCGGCTTGCGCGGCGAAGCGACGCGCGAGCTTCGCGCGGGCATGGCTGCGCTGGTGAAGGTCGAACGATGAGCGACGCCGCGTCGGAGAGCGCGCCAGCGACCGAGCGCGCGCCGGCGGAGATCGCGATCGAAGTGCGCGGCGTCACCCGCAAATTCGGAGACTTCATCGCGCTCGACAAAGTCGACCTCACCGTACCGAAAGGCATGATCTACGGCCTGTTGGGGCCAAACGGCTCGGGCAAGTCGACCTTGATTCGCATCTTGTGCGGCTTGCTCGCGCCCACCGCCGGCAAAGCCAGCGTGCTCGGCTTGGACGTGACCACAGAGGGTGCCGAGATCAGGAAGCGCATCGGCTACATGAGCCAGAAATTCGCCCTGTACGACGACCTGACTGTGCTCGAAAACTTGGATTTTTATGCGCGTATCTACGGCCTCTCTGGGGCTCACCTAAAAACGCGTAGGCAAGCTGCAATCGATCTGACGCACATCGAGCCTTACCTCGAGCGGCGCGCCGGCCTGCTCTCCGGCGGCTGGAAGCAGCGCCTCGCGCTGGGCGCCGCCTTGATGCACGAGCCGCGCGTCGTGTTCCTCGACGAGCCGACAGCAGGCATCGATCCCGTCGCGCGCCGCGAGCTTTGGGACCTCTTGTTCAAGCTGGCCGCCGCCGGCATCACGCTGCTGGTCACCACCCACTACATGGACGAAGCCGAGCGTTGCGGAGAGGTCGGCTATTTGTACCTGGCGCACATGATCGTGAGCGGCACGCCAGCCGATTTGAAGAGCCATGCGCGCGTCAACAGGCCCGGCGTGCATCGTGTCGAGGTCCTTGTGCTGGAGACAGCGCGTGCGCTCGCCTGGCTACAAGCCGAGCCCTTTTGCAAGAGCGCCACCATCTTCGGTCAAGCCGTTCATGCCGTGATCGACGACGCGGTCGGTGAGGCCGAGCTGAAACAACGCCTCGCCCACGCCGGCTTTCACCGGGCCGAGACGCGCCCGATCACGGCCTCGCTCGAGGACGTGTTCGTCACCCTGACGCAAGAAGAAGCCGCACAGCGGGCGCGCGCCTCATGAGCGGGGGCGCCAGCATTTGGAGCTCGTTCGTCGCGATCGTCTCCAAAGAGTTCGTCCACATCCGGCGCGACCGCGCCACGCTGATCATCGCGCTGACGATTCCGCTGTTTCAGCTGATCTTGTTCGGCTTCATCGATCAAACCGTCACCAACGTGCCGACCGTGGTCGTCGACCAAGATGCCTCGGCGGAGAGCCGCCAGCTGATGGACAAGCTGCGGGCGACTCATACCTTCGCCATCAACAAGGTGACCAGCGACCCACGCGAAGCGCGTGAGGAGATCACCGCGGGCCGCGCGAAGGTGGGCGTGGTGATACCGCCGGACTATCACAGTCATCGCGGCCGAGGAGACGGCGCCAAGGTTCTGGTCTTGATCGACGGCTCCGACTCCAACGTCAGCGCGCAAGCTCTGGGCGCCATCAACGGCGTGGCTGCCAACGAGAACCTGAACGCGATCAACGAAGCGAGCGGCAAAGCAGCGCCCGCGCCGATGCTCAGCGTGCAGCCGATCGTGTTGTTCAACCCGGACGGTCGCACGGCAAACTTCATCATTCCGGGCCTGATCGCGATCTTGTTGCAGATCATCGCGACCGTGCTGACGGCGGTGTCGATCGTGCGCGAGCGGGAGAAGGGCACGCTCGAGCAGCTCTTGGTCACGCCGCTGCACCCGCTCGGCCTGATGATGGGCAAGCTCGCGCCCTACCTGTTCATCGGCATCGCGGAGATGGCGCTGATCTTGATCGCGATGAGCTTCGGCTTCGGCGTGCCCATTCGCGGCAGCCTCGTGTTTCTGTTCGGCACGGCGGTGGTGTACCTGTTCGCGCTCTTGTCGCTGGGACTGTTCATCTCGACGCGCGCAGAGACACAGGCGCAAGCGCAGCAGCTGGCGCAGATGTTTCTTTTGCCGTCGATCTTTCTGTCGGGCTACATCTTCCCGGTCGCGGGCTTGCCGTTCGTCCTGAAGTGGATCGGCCGGGTGCTGCCTGCCACCCACATGGTCGAGATCATGCGCGGCGTGGTGCTGCGCAACGCTGGGCCGCTCGAGCTGTTACCGAACCTGTTGGCTTTGCTCGCGATCAGCGCGGTGATGGTCACGCTGTCGGTGCGCAACTTCAGAAAATTCGGCGCCTGATGCGGGCTGCTTGCTCAGCGATTTGCGCCCGGCGGCATCGGCGGCAGCACCGATGAGGGCCAGCTGCCCGCGGTCAACTGCGCCGAGACAGCGTCCAGCGCGCCAATCTGGGCCTCGATCTTGGCGCGCCCTTCGCGGTTCTGGCGGATGAGGTTGCGCGCTTCGACCGAGTCACGGAACTCTTCCCTGCCCTTCAGCCGGTTCGGCAGCGGCTTCTTCGGCTCGCGGCCCTCGTCGAGATCGATCAGCGCTTCGGCGATCAGCGCGCGCTCGTATTCGGACTGGGCGCGCTCGTGGATGCTCTTTCTGGCCTTGGCCGCACGCTCGGCAAGCACCTTTGCTTGCGCCTTGTTCGTCTCCAGCTGCGTAAGCAAGCTGAGGCGCTGGGACGCCAGATTCGCGAGCGCCTCGCTGCGCGCGCCCGCCGCGATCGCCGGTTGCGCTTTCAGCTCGGCGTCGCAGCGCGAATAGGCCTCGAGCAGGCGGTTGTCCGGGGCGGCCGGAAACGGCTGCAGCATCGGCTGGGCGACAGGGCGCCGGGGCGGAGGACAGCCCAACGACGAAACGGCGAGCAAGACCAGAGCGAGCGTGGCAAAACGCATGGCCGGTGCAGCCTAGTACTCCGAATCCATCGAAGCGATGGCTTTCGCTTTCCACATGGGGTGAGGTCTCCAAAGTCTCACCTCAGCAGACGCTGACGATCTGCTCCGCTCGGGATCTGACTCCCAACCGCCGCGCTCTAGAACCATGCTACCGATGGTAGTAGACTTCTCGGATGCCCCGCGGAAGCCCCTCTCCCAAGCTGTCGATCACCGTGCCCGTCGACGTCGCGAAGGCCGTCGCATCGGTCGCGGCGCAAGAGGGGGTCAGCGTGTCCGAGTGGTTCACCGACGCGGCCCGACGGCAGCTCCTGCTACGCAATGCCCGCCGCGGTGTGCGAGGAATCGAAGCGATCCACGGCCCGCCTTCGGAGGCGTCCGTGGCGTGGGCGCGGCAGACGCTCTCCGAGGCCGGGCCAACCGTCCGACGCCGCCGCAGCGCGTGAACGTCGTCTACGATGCCGGAGCGCTGATCGCCATCGATCGCCGGAGCGATCGCATGCGGGCCGTGCACGCCGAGCTCGTCCGCCGCGACTGCCTTCCTCTGGTGCCGGCGATCGTCGTTGCGCAGGCGTCGCGGTCTTCGAAGCAGGTGGCGCTGCGCATGATGCTGCGCGGTTGCAAGGTCGTACCGGTCGATCTCGAGTGGGCTCACCGGATCGGGGCTCTGCTCGGGCGGGCGGGCAAGAGCGACGTCGTGGACGCTGCCGTCGTCACGCTCGCGCTGAGGCACGCAGCGCGTGTGGTTTCGTCGGACCCCGGCGACCTGATCGCGCTCGCGCAGGTCGCGGGCCACGATCTCTCCGTGGTGCTTATCTGACCTGGCCTGATCGGCGGGGGCAGCCTCGTAAGCTCTCCGCGAGAGCCCGAGGCGCCTCAGTAGACGCTGACGATCGGCCGCGGCTGGCTCGGCAGCCACAGCACCGAGATCACCATCACCAGACTCTCCTCGACTGTCCACGCCTTCCAGCGCAGCTCGAGCATCTCGGCGATCTGGATCATGCGACGGTCACCTCGACGCACCGGAAACACGATCGTCACCCCGCGCGGATCATTCTTCGCTTTGCCGGTGGCCTGCGGGGGGTCGCTGACCGTCACGTCTTTGTCGGGTCCGGCGAGGACGCGAACCCCCATGAAGACCTGGGTGAATTGGGGTCGCACGCAGCTCACCTGCACCCATTCGCGTAGGACCTTGGCGCTGCACTGTGAGCTGCACTCGAGCTCCTTGCCGACGCGGTCGGCGCAGACCCTGCGTGGCAGGGCAAGCGGCGCCGCGTTCGCCCACCCGTCGTTCGCTGGCTTGGGGCTCTCTGCGCTCGGCGGCGACCACTCGGCACGGGGCTCTGCCTCCGACTTCGGCTGAACTACCACGCTGGGCGAGGCCGCAACGCTGGTCGGCGCAGAGACGGAGGCGATCACGGCCGCGCTCGGCGCTGGCTCCGTGGCGCGGGCAACCCCCGGGTCGCTCGTGAGCAACGCGCTCGTGAGCAGCGCGCCGGCGAAAACCGCGCCGACGAGGGTCGCGCTTGCGATCAAGACCTGGTGACGGGGAGCTTTCATAGCGTCCTCAAGAAGGCGACGAGCGCCGCGCGATCGTCTTTGGAGAGCTGCTTGGTGTGACCCATACGATCACCGTTGAGATCGATGAGCAGCTCGAGCGTCGGGATCGACCCGTCGTGGTAGTAGGGGGCGGTGCCGCCGATGAACGCCAGCGACGGGATCTTGAATTCGTACTTGGGGGACTTTTCTTTGTCGAAGCGCTTCTTGTCGAGCGGCAGCGGAGACAGCTCCGAGAGCGCGCGCGTGGTGTACTCCGTCTTCGGGTCGTGACAGGTCGCACACCCGACAGCGGAGTCGGAGAACAGCCGTTTGCCGCGCTCTTCTTTCCGGGGTGAGCGGCTCTGCGTGGCGCGTCGGCGTGACCAACCCCTGGCGTAAGAAGGCGACCAGCGCCTCGGATCGGTCGAGGTTCTTGGGCGCGTCGTACGCCCAGCCTCCGGACCAACGGTGCAGCGAAAAACCGATGATCGCACGATGTTTGAGGCTGGGGCTGTGGGCCTTCCAGCCGTAGGGGCCCGCCGAGACGCGGCCGGCCAACATCGGCGTTTGGCGCGGGACGCCGATGTCGGCGTCTGGCGTGGTGGTGAGCGCAAACGCGTGCAGGCGCGTATCTCGGATCGTCTCTTTCCCAGCCTTGTCTTTCTCCAGCGACTCGTCTTGATGCCACACGTGCCCGTCGTCGCGGCCCTCCGGGTGGCACGCGTTGCACGAGTACCCTTCGCTCATGATCGGGTCGGCCGCGTTGAAGAACATCCGGCGGCCAAGCGCAGCCTTCTCTGGCAGCGGGTCGGGGGCGAGATCGCGATACGCGACACGAGGCGGCTTGGGCGTGCCGGGCGCGGCGATGGCAGGAGGGTCGCTGTCGTCGTAGCGCAACAGCGGAACCGACGCGACGCCATGGGTGCTTCGGCAAAAGACGTACGCAGTCATCTCGTCGACCGACAGCGTGACGCCGCTCGGCGCTCCGCAGAGTGTGTGCATCGTGTCGCTGTCGTACAGGCCGACGCCCTAGCGGTTCAGCGGCTTGAGCGAAGGGTCGACCGACTGGGCGTCGAGCTCCACCAAGTCGTCGCCTCCTTCGTCGGCGATCAACAAGGTTCGCGTCGACTTGCGATAGATCGCCGCCCGCGCGACCAGAAATGCAGCGCGTCGCTGCGTCGGCGCCGGCGCCGTCAGCCACTGCTCGTGCATCGCGAACACGCTGCCGTTTTCGCCGAAGACGCGCGGAAAGTCGCCCGTCCAGCGGATGTTCATGTCCTTCGACGGGACGGCCAACGGGCTCTCGTCGGCGAGCAACATGGTGTCGACAGTGGCCATCCCGTTCCACGGTATGATGCCGTCGGCGCCCAGCGCCTGCCGCGGGACGAACAAGCGATCGCCCTCGGGAGAGAGCACGGGGGCGTAGGCGAGCTTCGCCAGCTCGGCGCGCGCTTTGGGTGTGCGCAGCGGCGCAGCCGGTAACGCGACCACGCTGACGCGCGGGCTCGCGGTGTCGATGTCGTCGATTCGCGTGAGGCCACCACTCACGAGATGGGTCACATACGCGCTCTTGTCGCCCGGCTTGAACGCGATGCCGCGCGGCTCGCGACCGACATCGAGCGACCAACTCTGTGTCATCGTCGCGATGTCGATCGCCGAGACTTTGTGCGTCCACGCCGAGGTCACGAGAGCCGTCTTGTCGTCCGAGGTGAGCCCGAGCCCCCACGCGTCGTCCGGTAGCGAGACGCGGCCGGTCTCGCTGAGCCCCGCGGTGTCGGCGCGGAACGCCATCAAGAGACCCGGACTTCGCACGGTGACGAACACGCGATCGCCGACCGCGACGACCGCAGCCGGCGCGCCGGGCAACTTCAGCTCGCTGATCTCGCTGTCCTTCGTGAGTGGCAGCGCGACTGTCCGCAGGACGCCGAGATCTTCGTGCGCGACGTACAGGCGGTCGCCCGCAGGCGAACGTGCGATGGCGGAGCCGATGCGTGACGCCGGCTCCGGGTGTTCTCCAGGTGCGGCGGGAGCCGGAACCGCACCAGGCAAGGCGGCATCCGATGCTGACGGGGCGCTGCCGAGCGCGTCTTCGTCTGCGCCGCTGCAGCCCTGCTGGGCGGCGAGCCCGAAGGCGGCCGAGCGCAAGCGATAGCCAGCGATGCGCGGGCGGAATCAGCGCCAAATGCCGAAAAAGTGGTCATCGATCAAGCTCTATCGAGAAGCGTGACGAGCGACGCCATTTGCGCCTCCGAGTATGCCTGCAATCGTAGGCGCTCGCGCAAGGCTGTACTAGACCGGCGTAAGTCATGCGCGCGGCTGGGGACGTCGTCGACCGTTACACCATCGTCAGCTTGCTCGGCCAGGGCGGCATGGGCGAGGTGTACGAAGCAGAAGACGGCGTCTTGAAGCGCAAGGTCGCGCTCAAGCTGATCCCCAAAGGCGAAGGCGGCGAGGCACGCGAACGCATGTTGCGCGAGGCGAGGCTGGCTGCCGCCTTCGAGCACCCGAACGCGGTGCTGGTGTACGACGCTGGGGTCGTCGACGAAGGCAAGCCCAGCGAGCAGACCTTCCTCGCGATGGAGCTGGTGCGGGGTCGCTCGCTCTCGACCTATGTCGGTGACAGCGCAACGAGTATGGGTCTCAAGTTGCGCTGGCTCGCCGATGCCGCGCGCGCGCTCGGAGCTGCGCATCGCGCAGGGCTCGTGCACCGCGACGTCAAGCCGGACAAC
>Ga0105048_10000940_pt1 | contig 46546 bp, 40 predicted proteins | sample MAT05_FD_78382 | JGI IMG/M metagenome (GOLD analysis project Ga0105048, IMG submission 78382) | Freshwater microbial communities from Lake Fryxell liftoff mats and glacier meltwater in Antarctica - MAT-05 | ecosystem: Environmental > Aquatic > Freshwater > Ice > Liftoff microbial mat | place...
CAGCAGTTCTCATTTTGAAAGAGAGGCCTGAGCGCGAGGGTGGGCGCGGAGGTGGTTGGAACGGGGCGTGATCGAGAAGGACGGCCCGGGGAGGCGTGCGGAGGGGAGATCCGGGCAAGCCAGAGCGCTGCGGACCGATGGGCCGCGGTGGGGTGGAGGAGGCGGTCAGGCTTTTTTCGCGTACGGTCCCAGTTCGAGGCCGCGCATCATGAAGCGCAACACGCCCTGCCAGCTGGGAAAGTGCAGGTAGAGGGTGAGCGCGCGTAGGTGATCTAAAAAGGTTTGGCGGGACGCCAGACGGGCGCGGACCAGCCGGTAGGGCTCATCGAGGCAGCCCAGGGCCGTATGCAGCAGGAAGGCCAGGAGGTTGAGGGAGGTGAGGACTGCCGCCAGGTGCTTCTTGCCGTGACCGAAGTTGTGCTCGAGGTGATAGCCCTTGGTCTTGAGGGTGTTGTTGTTCTCGTTCTCGATCTTCCAGCGAGCCCTGGCCGAGGCGACCAAGCTGGCGATGTTGGTCTCGTTGATCGGCCAGTCGGTCACCCAGGAGTTGTGATAGATCGTGTCGCCCTTGGCGTTGGTAACGCGGACTTCACACCAGTTGACCTTGAGAGCGTCCTGGCCCTCGGCCAAGGGGGCGCCGTTGGCCCAACGGTAGGTGTAGGTGTGGGTTTCGGCCTTGTGACGAACGCGCTCCCGCAAGGAGCGCAGATCGGGTCCCGGTTCGAGCAGTTCGATCCAGCGGTAGAGGGCGAGGTGGGAGGTGGGCTTGGCGGTGAAGAGGAAGTGGGCGTCGTGGAGGAGGACCTGACGGCAGAAGGGTTGGTGGGCGTAGAGGTCGTCGCCCAGGAGGGTGATGGGCCCGTGGCGGCGGTAGCGTTCGAAGTTGGTCTGGAGCCAGCGCTTGGCGGCCTCGATCTCGCAGTCCTGCTTTTCGTGGCCGTCCTGGGGAACGATGAATTCGGGTCGCAAGGCGAAGACCTCGCTTCGGCCTGGAGCGACCACCACCGGGGTCAGGGCGGTGTGAAAGTAGATCCGCGGTCCCTTCTCCGGGGTGAGGTGCGAGCAACACGAGCAGTGGATCTTCGCCGAGGAATGATAGCCGGTACCGTCCAGCGCGATGAGCGTGGATTGGTGGACCCCGCGAAAATCCTCCAGCAATCCCGCTTCCCGCACGGCGTCGAGGACCCGGTCGAAGAGCGGATGCAGCGCTTCGGGTGGAACCGGGTCGAGCATTTGACGCACCTGGTTGTCGCTGGGGATCCGGGTGATGCCGAAGAGGCTCCGGGCGTTGTCGCAAACGCGCTGTTCACGCATCGCCTTCTGATGGGCAAGAAAGGAAGGCGACTGGGTGAAGAAGACGGCGAAGACGCTCAGGCCGAAGTCCTCCATCGCGTAGGACTTGTTGGTGCCACGACGCCGGTCCGTCAGTTTGGCGAGTTCCTCGCGCAGGCCATCGAGCCACCGATTGAAGAAGGGTCGGTTCATGCGCAAAGGCGCTGGCGCCAATGGCGGCCCAGCGGGCGTACGAACACTTCCTTGGCGGTGGTCGAGGGCGTGTCGGACGGACCATTGCGTCCCCGGCCGGTGGTTCGACCCACCGGCAGCCATCCGGCGGCACGGTACGAGGTGCCGGCAAAACGCTCGGGCTCGACGAAGGTCTCCACCAACGCGATGCCGTGTCCGTAGCGTTGGCGCCAATCCCGGTCCAGACGGCCGAGGACCCGGGCCAGGACATGGCTGGCCAGGTGGGGCACGCACACCCAGGAGGGGATGAGGAAACGGGTGTTGTTGGTCAGCCGGGCGCGATGCCGACGGCGCTGTTCCTCGTTCCAGCCGATGAAGGCGTCGCGAGGTTGGCAGTGCCAGGCGGCCGAGCCGAAGAGCAGTGCCGCCAGGGGCCGCTCCGTCCGGGACCAGACCAAGTAGCCGAGGTTTTCGCCGACGCGGTTGCGAAGCCCCAGGTAGTGGTGGTGCTGGATCAGCCCCCGAAAGAGGGCCGCTTGGTGCGAACCGGGGCCGACCAGATCGATGCGCAGGGGTTGCAGACTCGCCAGGTCGGCTTTCAGGACACTGCGATCCAGGTTGAGTTCGACCGGTTGCAGGTTACGTCGGCCGTTGACGCTGGCGCTTCGGCGTGGAGGCAGACGGATCCAACCACGTGCCTCCAACTTGAGGAGCAGGCTGCGGCAGGCCATATCCTTCGGGCGCCCCGTCTCGGTGCGCCAATCCCAACGCTGGCAGAGCTCGCGCGAAACCCGGGTTCGATGCCAATCCGGATGGGCGGCGAGCAGGTCGCCGATCTCGCCCAGTTCCACGGGCGTCAGCCGCCGACCCTGAATGACTTCGTCCTTCGCCACCGGCCTTGGGTCTACCTGAAAGTGCAGGGTGAGTCCCGTAAAAAGTGACAAATCTTTCGACGGCCCGGCTCCCCACAGTTCGTTCCCGCCCACTCCCCCAGCCTCACGCCCACGCCGCTCTCTCAAAATGAGAATTGCTGGCATCAGCCCTTAACGAATGACTTGCGGCCACACCCAGTCCTCAGCATCAAAGGGCGTCCGATTGGGTGCGCCCTTGTCTTCTGCTTTCAAACTTCCGCCGTTGTCTTTCCCGTCCGTGCCGTCGGAGTAAAGCAGGAATCCGTCATTCCCCGGTCGTCGATATCGCAATGGTTTGCCATCCATGGGGTCCAAAGGCGGGCCTTCTCCACCCGCGCTGGCATATGCGTCCATCAGTTCCTCGGGCCATCGACCATGCTCCCGCTGAAAGCGGTGCACCCGCAGCGCCGCCATCGCCAGTCGCCGGGCTGTTTCCGCTCGATACGCCGTGCGAAAGAAATGGTAGTCGGCGAACAGACTGGGACCACCCAGGCTGAAGCGGCAGCGGAGTTTATCGACCCACCGGGGCCCCCTCACTCCTTCCATCGGGATGTCCTTCAGAAAGCCGGACTGTACATCGAGCGCACTGATGTCGAAGGACGCGTCCTTCCAAGAATTTGTCCGGGCCAATCGGGCTGCGGCGATGCGGTGGTTCCAGTGGGTCAGGTTCCAGGCGGTATCGTGGGCAGTCCACAACCAGGGCCAGAGGGGTTCCTGCACGCAAGTGCGCCACGCGCGTTCCCACAGGGGCTCCTCTTCAAGCTCCATGGTTTTCCGGGTTTCATCGGCCCAGCCGATCGCTTCCGTCCGGCGGACCCGATTCGTCGCCACAAGTTGGGAGTGTTGCCAGCCGATCGCCCGTTCCATCAACAAGGCCTGCTCGAAATCGGCCAGGATATCCAACCGGGCCCAGGCGTCGTGAAGCTCGCCAAGGTCTGCCTGAGAAAAGAGGCGCTCATCCCGCAGCCCATGAACGGTGAGTTCCATCGCCCGTGTCGCGAGGTTGTAGCGTGTCAATTGGCCAATCAGGTGCGGTTGACGACGCTGATGCTGCAGTAACCGCAGCAGGCTGACCAACCCCCGCCGGGCGACGGGTCCATCTCCGTCGATCAACCCCAGGCAGGATTCGGCATGCAGCCATCTTCCCGCCGAAAACAGGACGGTCGTTTCGCCCGGAAGCGCAAAGAATCCCTGGTCATAGGGAAAACCACCGTCGAAGTCAGCTCTATCCAGGGCTTGGTGGATCGTTCCGAGGAGATCCGCCCCTTCCGCCAGGGCTTCTCGCATGGCGGCCATCGCGTTCGCTTGGTTCGTTTCGGCGCCTACGGCATGGGTGTGACTTGTTGCGGTTCCGAGAGGCACAAGTTTGCCGGGGCTGGACCAAGCCCAAAGTGGCGGTGGGTTGCGAAGGGCATCCGGCACTGTCATCAGCCGATTCGTATACGGCAGAAGCGCGGACCAAGCGTTGGACGACGCCGGTACAGCAGGTGGTCGCAACACCGCAATCTCCAGTGTGTCTCCCGCTTGCTCGATGGCTGCCAGGGTGCGGGACAACTGGCGTTTGCCCAGTTGCCGTTCCAGCACGGCGAGGACCAGCAAGACCATTCCAACGCCCAGCAATCCCACCAGCAACACAAGCGCCAGTCGGTTCACAAACGGATCACCTCCCAAAACGGACCTGCCGTCAACCGCCCAGTCTGCCCCCTGTTCCTCGCTTCCTCGCGTAGCAAACTCCTAAGGGGAGATGACACCACGAAGGTCACGAAGAACACGAAGAGTATGAGGTGCAAGCCGCTCGGCGCGTCCGCTACTTGAACGTCCATTCGGGTGCCCGTTCGAGGCCGTCCCTTCGTGGACTTCATGCGCTTCGTGGTGGGTTATCCGCGGATCTGGGCTGCCGGGGGTGGGTTGGGTGGAAATGGGTGCCTCGGGTGGCGGATGTATTTCAGCGGGGGGCGCGGAGTTGGGTGGCGCGGAGCTGGAACGCGGCGGCTGAGGCGGGGAAGGTTCGGGCGAGGGTGTCGTAAACAGCGGCGGACTGTTCACGAAGGCCGAGACCCTCGGCAAGTCGGGCTGCCTCCACGCCGGCGCGATTCAGCCAGAACGCGGAGGCACTCTCACCGGGTCGGAGGTTGCCGCCATGAAAGACGCTGAGCAGGCGGTCGAGGGCTTCCTTCTGGAGCTGCTCGAGCTCGGCTCCGGTGGCGCGTGCGGCCTGCTTTTCGCGGACCAACGCCAGGCCCACCTCGGCCTGACTGCGGGTGGCGGCATCGGCGGTGGGGGCCTTCAGGATCTCGAGGTACAGGCGCGCAGCCTCCGCATAGGCGGCGGAGGCCTGGGAGGGATCGAGTTCGGCGCGTTGAAGATGACAATTGGCCAGCTTGCCCTGGGCGAGGATGGACTCCCGGTGTCCCGGGAACTTCTCAATGACATACACGAACGCGTTCATGGCGTCGGTGAGCTTGTCGTCGGACTCCGGGTCGAGCAGGAAGGCATCGCCAAGCGCGAAATAGGCGCGCGCCACCAGTTCGGGGGGAATGAGGGAATTGGTGACGGCAGGGGGTCCGTTGGCGATGAGCCAGCGGAAGTACGGTTTGGCATCCTTGTACCCCTGGCGGGCGAAGGCGGCTCGACCGGCCATGAGTCGGGCCTCGAAAGTGAGGCGCGAGACGGGCCAGTTGGTGCGCTGGAAGATCAGTTGGTAGCTGCCCTCGGCGGCGGCGTGGTTGCCGATGCGATAGAGGTGGTCGGCGACCCAGATCTGCGCCTGGGGGGCGTTCGGGTCGTCGGGGAAACGGGCCAGGAAGTTGGTGTAAACACCGTAGGCTTTCTGCTCCTCGCCCGCCTTGAAGGCGGCCCAGGCGCGTTCGAATTCGGCGCGGGCGATGCCTGGGTGGGTGGGGTGGGTTCGGGTCCAGTCGTCGAGTTGCTGGAGGGCCGGCGACCAGTTGCGTTCGCGCAGGTACGAGCGCGCCACGGCGAGTTGGAGGTCGGGCAGGGCGGGGGAATCGACCAGGCGAGTGGAGAGTCGTTCGAGGATCTCGCGGGCGCGGTTGGGCGGGTCGAGACGCGCGAGGGCCTGGCCGTAGAGAACCCGGGTGTCGTCGCGGAAGGTGCCATCCGGGAATTCCAGAACCGCGCGGCCGGCGAGATCGGTGGCCAGGTCCTTTGCACCGGATTCGAGGGCCGCCAGTGCTCCTTGATAGAGGGCCCGTTCGCGGACGCTGCCGCGGATGGCGGGTGTGCCGGCATAGTCCCGGATGACTTTGAGGTAGTTGGTGAGCGCCGCGGCGTAGTTGGTAATCTGGAGGAACGAATCGCCCAGCTTGAAGTGGGCGAGCGCCTGGGCGGTGGACGGTGGGAGGAGATTGGCGGCTTGTTGAAAGGCCTGAAGCGCGGGGCCTGGTTGATCGGAGGCCAGGCTGCACCAACCCAGCCCGTACCAGGCCCGGCCGGCCACCGTGGGCGAGGGGGCGTTGGAGAGGACGCCGGAAAGCAGGAGTCGGACCTCGGCGATCTGGTTGGAGGCGGGCGGTGCGGGGGGGCTGGCGAAGTGCTGTTGAAGTCGAAGCTCCGCGATGGCGACGCGGGCGGCGGCGCCGGCGAGGTCGTTGGAAGCCTTTCCCGCCAGGGTGGAGAAGAGCGCGATGGCGGTGTCGATTTGGGGAGGAGCGAGCGGGATCTGGGACAAGCTCAGGAGGGCGTCGCGGCGCCACTCGGCTGGGGTGGAATCGGAGAGATTGTTGGTGAGAGTGCTGAAGGCTTCCGCATTTCGGGATGCACGGAGCAGGGCATCGGCCCGGGTGCTATGGCTGCGGGCGACGAGATCGCGGGAGGCGGCGGCATGGGCAAGCGCGAGCAGATTCGAGCTGGCCTCGATGGCGCGCGGGGCCTGTTGGTTGGTGAGAAGTAGCGATGTGACGAGGAACTGGCGTTCCCAAGCCTGGACGGGGGTGAGCGGACGGTTGGTGAGGCTATCGAGGGAGACTGCGGCGACCTTGGCGTCGCCACCGCGCAATTGGGCTTCGGCAAGAAGCAGACTTCCGCGAACCGCCAGTTCGTCGTTGGGTTGGGCGGCGACGGCGACCGGAAACGCGTTGGTCGGGACGGAGAGCAGGGCGGCAGTGGCCGCGTAGTCGCCCGAACGAAACCGGGCGAGGGCTTCTCCGAAACTCGCCTTGAGCAAGAGGGTGGAATTGGGTGTTTCGCGGATCAACCGATGGAACGCTTTGGCGGCGGCGGGGAAGTCGGAACGCTGAATCTGGATTTCCCCCAGGAAATGAAGGGCCTGATCCTTGAGACTGCCGATGCTTTCAAGGCGTTCCTCCAGCAATCGAATCGCGACGTCCAATTGGCCCAACTCGGTTCGAGCGCGGGCTTCGAGTAGAACCGCGTCGGGGACCAGGGAGGAGGTGGGGTTTTGAGCGCGGAAGGCAGCAAGGTCGGTGGCGGCCTTTTCGGCGAAACCGGACTGCAGGGAGCGAACCGCGGCATCGAATGCAATGCGTTCGGCGGGCGATTGGGCGCCAGACGGAAAGACGAACGCCAGGACGAACGCCGCGAGCAGGCCGGAAACGTTGCGGTTCATGGTTCGGGAGTGTGGGCACGCAGGTGGCGTTGGAGGTGTCGGCCGGTGTGGGAGGTCCCGCAGGCGGCGATCTGTTCGGGGGTTCCTTCGGCGATGATGCGTCCGCCACCGGAGCCGCCTTCGGGGCCGAGATCAAGGACCCAGTCGGCGGTCTTGATGACGTCGAGGTTGTGTTCGATCACGATCAGGGTGTTGCCGGCGTCGCGCAGACGGAACAGGACTTCGAGCAGTTTGGCGACGTCATGGAAATGTAACCCAGTGGTCGGCTCATCGAGAATATAGAGCGTTCGCCCGGTGTATTTCCGGCTGAGTTCGGTCGCGAGCTTCAGGCGCTGGGCTTCACCGCCGGACAGCGTCGTGCCCGCCTGTCCCAGCCGGATGTAACCGAGACCGACCTCGGCGAGCGTCGAACAGATGTCGTGAAGGCTTGGGATGGCGCGAAAGAAGGCGATCGCTTCGTCGACTGTGAGGGCGAGCACGTCCGCGATGTTCAGGCCTTTGTAGGCGATTTCGAGGGTCTCCCGGTTGTAGCGGCGTCCGCTGCACTTTTCACAGACGACATCGACGGGCGGGAGAAAGTGCATGTCGATGCGCAGCACGCCGTCGCCTTCACACGCTTCGCAGCGGCCACCTTTGACGTTGAAACTGAAGCGGCCCGGGCCGTAACCGCGGACGCGTGCCGCAGGGAGTTCGGAAAACAGGTCGCGGATCTCGTTGAAAAGGCCGGTGAACGTGGCGGGGTTGCTGCGCGGCGTGCGGCCGATCGGGCTTTGGTCGATGACAACGAGTTTGTCGAGGCGCTCGGTTCCGGTGATTTCACGGTGGGTCCCAGGCCGCTCCTTGGAACTGTACCACTGACGGCAGAGGGCACGGCGGAGGATGTCGTCGACCAGCGTGCTTTTTCCGGAGCCGCTGACGCCGGTGACGCAGGTGAGATTGCCCAGGGGGAAACGGGCGTCGATGTTCTGGAGGTTGTTCTCGCTGGCGCCGAGGACTGCGATCCAACCGCGGTCCTTCGATGGGGCGAGGCGCTTGCGGGGGACGGGTACGGAAAGTTCGCCCCGGAGATACCGGCCGGTCAGGGATTTCGGGCTGTCGAGGATGTCCTGCAGCGGACCGGCCGCGACGATCTCACCACCGTGGACGCCGGCGCCTGGGCCGAGGTCCACGATGTAATCGGCGTGGCGGATGGTGTCTTCGTCATGTTCGACAACGAGAACGGTGTTACCGAGGTCGCGGAGTCGGACGAGCGTCTCCAGGAGCCGATCGTTGTCGCGCTGATGGAGGCCGATGCTGGGTTCGTCGAGAATGTAAAGGACGCCGACCAGGCCGGCGCCGATCTGGGTGGCGAGGCGGATGCGTTGGGCTTCGCCGCCGCTGAGCGTGCCGCTTTCGCGGTCGAGCGTCAGATAGCCCAAGCCGACCTTCCGGAGGAAGCCGAGGCGGGAACGTATCTCGTGAAGAACATCCCCAACAATGGTCTGTTGGGTGGTGGGGAACTCGAGGGTTTCAAAGAACGCGGCGGCCTCATCGATGGACAGGGCGCAGGTGTCCATGATGGAGAGGCCGGGAATGGTGGGTTGGGGTCCCGGCCGGAAGCGCTGGCGGTGCTCCGGGTTGCCGATGGTGACGGCGAGCACGGTGGGGCTGAGACGTCGTCCGTGACAGGCGTCGCAGTCGGTGGGGGACATGAACGCCTTGAGGCGGTTGCGGGTGAACTCGCTTTCGCTTTCCTGGAACAGGCGTTGGAGATGGGGAATGACACCTTCGAAGGGACGTTGAACTCGGGTGGGAGTTCCGCCCTTGAGGAAGGTGAACGGGATGGGGTCCTCACCGGAGCCGTGGAGCACGAGTTGACGGACGGCTTCGGGAAGATCGCGCCACGGGGTTTCCATGGTGTGCGCGGTATGGGAAGCGATACCCCGGAGAAGGGCCTTGTAGTAGACCACCATCCGCTTGCCGCCGCGGCGCCACGGAAGGACAGCACCGGTTTCAAAGGACTTGGCGGGGTCCGGCACGATGAGGTCCGCATCAAAGACGAGCTTTTGGCCCAGCCCTTGGCAGACAGGGCAGGCTCCGTGCGGGGAATTGAACGAAAAATGGCGGGGCGTCAGGACCTCGAAACTGCGACCGGTGGCCTTGCTGAAGTTTCGATTGGAAAAGCGATCCTCGGACCACGCGTCGGGTGTCGGACTCGAAGGGGGTTGGTGCAGTGCGATCAGGGTGCCTTCACCCCATTTAAGGGCAATCTCGACGGAATCTGTGAGTCGCCCCCGGACGCGGTCCTCGACCACCAGACGATCCACGACAACCTCGATGTCGTGGACTTTCTTGGGGTCGAGGCGGGGGCGGCTACTTTCGGCGAGATCTGCGAGGGTGCCGTCGACTCGGGCCCGGACGAATCCCTCGCGGGCGAGGCGATCGAGGACATCCCGGAACTCGCCCTTTTGACCGTGAACGACCGGGGCGAGGACCATGAGCCGGGTGCGTGGCGGAAAGGTGAGGAGCCGATCGATGATGTCGCTGGTGGTTTGTCGGCGGATGGGTTCGCCGGAGTCGGGGCAATGCTGCTGGCCTGCGTGGGCGTAGAGGAGGCGGAGGAAGTCGAAGATCTCGGTGGTGGTGGCGATGGTGGAGCGCGGATTGGAAGCGGAGGTTCGCTGCTCGATGGCGATGGCGGGTGAAAGCCCTTCGATGAAGTCGACTTCCGGGCGCTGGAGTTGGTCGAGGAACTGGCGGGCGTAGGCGGAGAGGGACTCCACGTACTTGCGCTGGCCCTCAGCGAAGAGTGTGTCGAAAGCAAGCGAGGACTTTCCGGAGCCACTCAGCCCGGTGAATACGACGAGTCGATTGCGGGGAAGCGTGAGCGAAACGTTCTTCAGGTTGTGCTCACGCGCCCCGCCGATCCGGATGACATCCTGACCCATGGCGGCGATTGCTGCCCCTTGGGCAGCGAGCCACTCTAGGGAAGGGGTTGGCGGGTGTCCACTGAGGCCGCGGCAGGAATGACCCCCAGGAGGTTCGAACTGTCATCGGTCCCGGAAGTCCTCCAGGTCCCAGAGCCCCCCAGGCAGCCCGCCGCCCATTCTTAATTCAAAAACCGGATCGTGAACGGGTACCGGTACGATTCGCCATTGCTGACTTTGATGGACGCGATGACCGAGAACACCAGTCCGGCGAGGCCGGTGAGAAAGGCCAGAATGAGAATCCCGAAACCAATCACGAGGAAGGTCGTAACGAGGCCGATCAAGCCGAGACCCCAGGTGTAGATGAAGACGGAAATCTGGAAGTTGAGGGATTCCTTGCCGTTGGCATCGATCATGGGGTGGTCATGCCGTTTGACGAGCCAGACCACGAGCGGTCCTAGGATCGAGCCAACACTGGGAACGATGAGTCCGGCGAGGGCGGCCAAGTGGCAGACCATCGACCACGTCCGGGCGTCTTTCTCCAAAATGCTGGTCGGGGGAGGAACCTGTGATTCCATGAGGGGCTGTGGGTCGGTTTCAGGGGTCATAAGGCGAACTCCGGTAGCGGTTTGCCACGAGTCCTGTTGTGTTCAGCGAACCGCGACTCAACCACCCGCCCATCCGGGCTTTTGTTTCAGGTGGAATAACATTTCTCCGGCCTTGGGGACAAGCAGCACGCCTTCAGCTTCCCGGTTGGCAAAGGTGGCCGGATCGATCGATCTCGGGTCCCGGTAGCCAAGGTTGATCTGGCGGCAGACCGATTCCGGTATTCCCGTCGCGAGGGTCACCCGGGCGCGGGGAGTTTCCACGCCGTCCAGGTAGGTGCCGAGCCCGTAAACGTGGCAGCTGTGCGCCAATACCCCCCAAGGGTGGCGTTCGTAACGGTCCCACTGCTTCAGGAAGAAGTCGCGGCAATGGTAGCCGACCTCGCGCAGGACCCGGCCGTGGGTGGTGGAGATCTCCGTGATGTGCGGCGCGTAGATGATGAGCTCGCCCCCGTCAGCCAGCACGGGTTCGAGCTTGTACATGCACTTTCCGCCGGTCCACAGCTCGTCGTACATGGTGGGCGAGCAGGAGAGGATCGTCCTGAATGGGTGGTCCTTGTAGGTGATGTGGACCTGGCGCGAGAGGTCGCTGGCGCCCGTCCAGGCGGATTCAGGCGTGCCGGCGAAGAGGCCGGCGAGGGACTTGTCCGGTCGCACCACCATGGCGAAGCAGAGTTTAGGCACCGAGACCATGGCGCCGGCGCGGTCGACCACCTTGCGGACCGGGGTCCACTGATTCCCGATGATCATCGGGTTGGTGACAACGGCCCCGAGCCAGTGGAAGAAGTTGAGAATCTGCGGTCCGCCGACCCCTGGGAAGAGGTACTTGTTCCCGCCGGAGAACCCCACCACCTCGTGGGGGAAGACAGGCCCGATGATGATGATCTGGTCGTAGTCGAAGAGCCGCTGGTTGATTTCCACCGGGACGTCCATGGCGAAGAGACCGCCGGTCAGCTCCGATACTTCCGCCGAGGCTAAGGTTCCGATGCGCTTCAGGGCGGCGGGGTTGTCCCATTCATGGTTGAAAAACCGGACCCGGGAATACCTGGACGCCCGTTGATCGGTCGTGATTTCGAGGCGCTGACAGATAGCCTCCTCGGACATCGGTGGATGGGTGCCCAGGGCGACGAGAATGTCCAGGGCTGCGGTGGTGGCGCCGATCTCGGCATGAATGGCTTGGAAGAGGGTTCCGACCGGCGCGGTGCGGGTGTGATCAGGGACGATGAGGAGGACTCTTTGTCCGCGGTACTCGGAAGCCGGGCAGAGTTGGGCGACCAGGGAGGCGACCTCGGCGGTCGAGACGGCCTGGTGATCAGGGGCGATTCGGGAATAAACGGAAACCGGGCGCACGGCGAGGGAGGTACCATACCCTGTAAGGGGATGCGACTCCGGATCGTGCGGGAGGTCGCTCAGTCGCTCAGGAGATTTCGGAAAGGGATTGCAGCAGGGACCCGGTATCGGCGATGCAGCCTGGGTGCGGCGGCGGGTCGGGAAATGTCGCTGCCTCGCGGTTCATGATCCGTCATTGCATCATGCGGATGGTGGCGATGGTCCCATTGCTGGGACTGATCAGCCTGCTGGCGTTCGGTTTGGTGCGACTGGCGCCGGGAGGGCCGTTCGACCACGACCGCGCGCCGGTGTCGCCCGAGATCGAACGCGCGTTGCGCGACCGGTATCATTTAGATGATTCCTTCGGCGCCCAATACCTCCGCTTCGTGAAGGGTTGCCTGGTCGGCGACCTGGGGCCCTCCTTGAAGTATCGGAATCACACGGTGGCGGAGATCCTCGCGGCAGGGATCCCGGTGTCGGCGGTTTTGGGAGGGCTGTCGTTTTTGTTCGCTCTGGGGATCGGCATTCCGCTTGGTTTCGTAGCGTCGGTTGGGCGTCGGGCGTGGGGCGACTGGGTGGCGGGGACCCTCTCCTTGCTGGCGGTGTGCGTGCCCGGGTTCGTGGCGGGACCGCTGCTGGTGTTGGTGTTCGGTGTTCGGCTGGGTTGGTTTCCGGTCGCCCTGTGGGGGGGAGTGGAACATCTGGTTTTGCCCGTGATCACCCTGGGGACGTATTTTGCCGGGCGAGTCGCCCGTTTGGTGCGGGAAGGAATGACGGAGACCCTGCGCCTGGAGTTTGTGAGAACGGCGCGGGCGAAGGGGGTGGGTGAACTGGCCGTGCTCTGGCGGCATGCGTTTCCGTTGGCGTCGCTTCCGCTGCTGACCTACGCCGGTCCGTTGCTGGCCGACCTGCTGACGGGATCGTTCGTGGTCGAGAACCTCTTTCAACTCCCGGGGATCGGGACCATGACGGTCAACGGAGCGCTGAACAGGGACTATCCCTTGATCGTGGGGTTGGTGCTTTTGTACGCGACGCTGCTGTTGGTCCTGAACCTCCTGGTGGACCTGGTGCATGCTTGGCTCGATCCAAGGGTTCGCCATGCGTGACGAGTCGGACCATGTCCCGCTTCCAACGCCCGGTGAGGCGGCTTCCCCCACCCTTCGGCCCGAATCCCTGGGTGGACTTTGGCGTCACGCGCGCTGGGTCCGGGCGGGCGGTGTTTTGGTCGGGATGATCGTGGCAATCCTGGTGCTCCCCTGGGTGCTGGGGGTGACGCCGGATGCGCTGTCGGAGAACCAGTGGGCGTCGCCTTCGTGGAAGCATTGGCTGGGAACGGATGCGAACGGTCGGGACCTGCTGGCCCGGGTTTGTGACGGGGCCCGGGTAAGTTGGGTGGTGGGATTGGCTGGCTCGCTGGTCAGTCTGGTGATCGGCGTGAGTTGGGGAGCCGTAGCGGGTTATCTGGGGGGGCGGTGGGACGGAGCGATGATGCGCGTGGTGGACGTCCTGTATTCGATGCCCTCGATCCTCTTCGTGATCGTCCTGGTGACGACGTTCCAGGGACCGGTGGTGGGCTTCCTTGAGTCGGTGGCCGGCCGGCGGGGCGGGGAGGCGGCGCCGGTCCTTTTCCTGGTGGTGGGTTTGGGTGGGGTTTCGTGGCTCACGATGGCCCGGATTGTTCGTGGTCAGGTCCTTTCACTGCGGCAACGACCCTTTATCGAAGCGGCCCGAGCTCTGGGCGCGAGCCACGCCCGGCTGATTCTGCGACATTTGCTGCCCAACACGATGGGCGTGATCCTCGTGTACCTCACCTTAACGATCCCGGCGATCGTACTGGGGGAATCGTTCCTGAGCTTCCTGGGGTTGGGGGTTCAACCGCCCCAGGCGAGTCTGGGGTCGTTGCTGGCGGATGGGGCGGGACAGATCAACCCGTTACGGACTTCGTGGACGGCGCTGGCGGGTCCGGGCGGAGTTTTGGTGGCCTTCTTGTTGGTGCTTGGCGTTTTTGGTGATGGATTGCGCGATGCGCTGGATCCACGGAGACGTGACTGAATGAGCGTGGCAGGGGTTGGCGGTTGACGGTGAGGTGACGAGGTTTCTACGGTGCGTCATCGAATGAACATTCCGCATTATCCTGCCTGGGTGCTGCTGGCCGGGATGCTCTGGGTTTCAGCCGGGTGCAAGCCGAATGCTCCAGGAGCGGGTCCGGGTGGTCCCGGCGGCGGACGTGGCGCGGCGCCGGTGATGCAAGTGGTGGTCGCGCCCGTGGTGCGACAACCCGTTCACGAGACGCTGCCTCTGGTGGGATCGTTCACTGCGAACGAACAGGTGGAAATCAGGGCGGAGAGTGAAGGCTTCGTGGAATCGATCGGCTTCACCGAAGGGCAGGAGATTGCGAAAGGCGCGCTGCTGGTGACGCTGGACGAATCAAAACTCCAGGCAGGCCTGGAGGAGTCGGAGTCGTCGTTGAAACTCAGCCGGCAGACCTTCGAACGAGCCAAGGAACTGCTGGGGGCCAAGCTGATTTCGCAGCAGGAATACGACCAGGCCTCGTCGCAGTTGGCCTCCGATGAGGCGACGGATTCGCTGCGGCGCCGGCAGTTGCGGGACGCGCGGGTGACAGCGCCGTTCAAGGGTGTGGTTGGTGCCCGGCAGGTCAGTCCGGGGCAGTTGGTGAACCGTGCGATGACGCTCACCTGGCTGGTGGATCTGGACCCGGTGAAAGTGGAATTCAATGTCCCCGAGCGTTTTCTGGGTCAGGTGGAAGTGGGGCAGACGATCGACGTGACGGTGGCGGCGTACCCTGAACGGAAATTTCGGGGGAAGGTGTTCTTCGTGGCGCCCTTCGTGGATTCGGTAACGCGCACGGTTCTGATGAAGGCAGAGGTGCCGAACGGTGAACGGAAGCTCAAGCCCGGAATGTTCGCCAATCTCGATCTCACCTTGCAGGTGCGGGCGAACGCGGCTGTGGTGCCGGAGTCGGCCCTGAGCCAGATTCTGGACGGGAATCGTGCCGTGGTGATGCTGGTCGAGGCAGATGACACGGTCGTTGCCAGGAAGGTGCAGGTGGGGATGCGGTTGCCGGGGCTGGTGGAGATTGTGGACGGCCTGGATGGTTCGGAGCGGGTGGTGGTTCAAGGCCTTCAAAAGATCGCCCCTGGAATGAAAGTCCGTATTGCCCCGCCGCCGGGTGAGGCGCCAGCTCCAGGTATGGCACCCTCGGTGACCCCGGCAGCCAAGCCGACCGACAACACGAAACGTCCCGCCTGAGGCGACTCCGAAATCGGCACCGAACCCAGCCCCACTTCCCGACCCCATGCAACTGCCCGACATCTGCATCCGGCGCCCGGTCTTTGCCACGATGATGAACCTGGCGCTGGTTCTCTTTGGCGCCATCGGGTTGATGAGGCTTCCGGTTCGGGAACTGCCCGACATCGACCCGCCGATCGTGAGTGTCACGACCATCTACCCGGGTGCAGCAGCATCGGTGGTGGAGACCGAAGTGACGGAACGTCTTGAGGACGCGATCAACACGGTCGAGGGGATCAAGACGCTGACGAGCCAGAGTCGAGAGCAGGTCAGCAATATCACCATCGAGTTCAATCTTTCCCGGCCGATCGAGCTTTCGGCGCAGGATGTGCGCGACCGGGTCGCCTCGGTGCGCGGATCGCTGCCGGAAGACATCCTGGAGCCGATCGTGGCCAAGCAGGACGCGGACGCGCGTCCGATGCTGTGGATCGGGATGAACAGCAGCCGGTTCAGCCCGCTCGAGTTGACGACGCTGGCGGAGAAACAGATCAAGAACCGGCTTCAGACGGTACCCGGGGTGTCCTCGATCTTCATCGGTGGCGAGCAGCGCTTCGCGATGCGGTTGTGGCTGGATTCGCAGGAAATGGCGGCCCATCAGGTGACGGTCCTGGATGTCCAACGGGCGTTGCGCCAGCAGAGCGTGGAATTGCCGAGCGGCCGGGTGGAAAACCTCGATCGCGAGATGACGATCCAGACGCAGGGCGAACTTAAGACGGTGGAGGAATTCAACCGCTTGGTCGTGGCGCGAGACGGCGACCGGATCGTCCGCCTGCGGGACATCGGCGAGGCTCGCGAAGGGGTCGAGAACGAGCGGACGCGGGCGCGGCAAATGGGGCGTCCGTGCATCTTCCTGGGTGCGATCAAGAACTCGAAGGCGAACACGGTGGAGGTGGCGAAGGGGATCAAGCGGGAGTTGGAGGCGATTCGGCCGAGCCTGCCGTTGGGGATCGAGATGAACGTCGCGTACGACGAATCGGTTTACGTGGACCGGGCGATCGGGGAGGTGTGGGAGACGCTGGCGATCGCCTTCGGGCTGGTGGTGGTGGTGATTTACGTGTTCCTCCACAACTTCCGGGCCACGCTGATTCCGGTGGTGGCGATCCCGGTGTCGATCCTGGCGAATTTCGTGGTGATGTACTGGCTCGGCTTCTCGGTGAACATCCTGACGATGCTGGCCCTGGTGCTGGCGATCGGCGTGGTGGTGGATGACGCCATCGTGGTGCTGGAGAACATCCATCGCCATATCGAGCTGGGTGAGACACCCATGGCGGCAGCTTTCAAGGGGATGAAGGAGATCACCTTCGCAGTGATCGCCACCACGGTCGCGTTGGTGGCGGTGTTTGTTCCTCTCGCCTTTCAAACCAGCAGCACCGGCCGCCTCTTCGTCGAGTTTGCGATCGCCATCGCCGGTTCGGTCCTGATCTCGGCCTTCGTGGCCCTGACGCTGACCCCGATGATGGCGGCGCGGATTCTGAAGCAGGTGGAGAAGAAGCCGGGCAGCCTGGTGCGCTGGTTCGAAGCCGGGATGCACGCGGTTTCCGCGGCCTACGAGAAGGTCCTGAATGGAATGTTGCGGCGGAGCCTGCTGGCCCGGATCCTGGGAATCACCCTGACCGGTGGCGTGGTGGTGGCGATCACCGCCTGGCTGTATGTCAGCCTCGAAGGCGATTTTCTCCCGGAGGAAGACAAGGGCCGGCTTTTTTGTTTCGTCATCGCCCCGGAGGGATCCACGCCCGACTACACCGACTCGATGCTCCAGGAGATGGAGGGCATCCTGTCTTCGACACCCGAGATCGAGCTGTACGGCGCCATGGTGGCACCCGGTTTCTCAGGGCCGGGACAGGGCAACAGCGGGATCGTGTTCGTGAAACTCAAAGACGAACGTAGCCGATCGGTTCAGGAGATCGTGGGCGGTCCGGATGGTCTCCGTGCTCGATTCATGCGGGACGTGGAAGGCGCCATCGCCATTCCGAATATTCCGAAGGCAATCGATCGCAGCTTCAACTCGCCGTTCCAACTGGTGATCCAGGGCAACGATCTGACACGTCTGGACGAAGCAGCCCGACAACTCGCCAACACGCTTCGAGCGTCGGGATTCCTGCAAAACGTCCAGTCGTCGTTCGAGGTGAACAAACCCGAGTTGCGGCTGACCATCGACCGGGATCGGGCGTCGTCGCTCGGTGTCTCAGTGGAGGATATTTCGCGGACCCTTCAGATCCTGTTCGGTGGTTTGGACCTGGCGAAAATGAAGCGAGACGGGAAGGAGTACGACGTGGTGGCGCAATTGGAGCGGCAGTCGCGCTCCACGCCGCAGGATCTCGATCGACTGTACGTCCGGAATGCTTCGGGGCAGTTGGTGCAACTGAGCAGCGTGATCACCCGGGAAGTGGGCGTGGCGCCCAATCGCATCGAGCGCTTCAACCGACTGCGGAGCGCCACCATCTCCGGAACGCCCGTGGGCGTCAGCATGGGAACCGCGGTGACACGGGTTGAGGAGATGCTCAAGACCGAATTGCCCGCTGGAATGATCTACTCGTGGTACGGGGAATCTCGGGACCTGAAGGATGCCGGCGACGAGATCGCTTGGGTGGTGGCGCTGGCGCTGGTGATCGTCTTCATGGTGCTGGCATCCCAGTTCGAGAGTCTGGTGCATCCGCTGACCGTCATGATGACGGTGCCGCTGGCGGTCATCGGGGCGCTGGGCGGTCTTTGGCTGGTGGGGATGTTGTCGCAGTGGAAGCTGTTGCCTGCGGTTCCGGCGATGAACATCAACCTGTTCAGCCAGATCGGCGTCGTGCTGTTGATCGGGTTGGTGACCAAGAACGGAATTCTGTTGGTGGAATTCGCAAATCAACTGAGGGAAGAGGGGATGGACGGCGCCGCCGCCATGATCAAGGCCGGCGCCATTCGGTTGCGGCCGATTCTGATGACGGCATTTTCGACAATCGCCGGAACCCTGCCGATCGCGATTGGTTTCGGGGCTGGCGCCGAGAGCCGGCGTCCCATGGGGGTCGCGGTGGTGGGAGGCATGATCACCAGCACCGTGCTGACGCTGCTGGTGGTCCCCTTGGTGTACACCATCTTCAATGATTTGATCGCGTTGTTCCGGCGCCCCCGCCCGGCGGTCGCAGTCGAGGGTGAGCCGGTGCCGGTGAAGTGAGCCATTGGAAATCCGGATTGGCGCGGGCGAGGTTGGGGCCTAGTTTGCGGGCGCGCGCATGAGCACCACTGCCTCACCCCCTTTCCGCGGGCGAATGATCGCCTTCGAGGGCATCGACGGTTCGGGGAAATCGACGCAGATCCATCTCTTAAAGCGCTGGCTGGAGTTGCGGGGGGTGAAGGTCTTTCACTGCGAATGGGATTCCTCGGACTTCGTCAAGAATGCGACCTCCAAGGTGCGGAGCCGGGAGTTGCTGACGCCGACGACCTTCTCGCTGCTGCATGCGACGGACTTCGCGGATCGGTATGAGCGCCAGGTCCTGCCGCTGTTGAGGGCCGGGTACATTGTCCTGTGGGACCGTTACTACTACACCGCTTTCGCCCGAGACGTGGTCCGGGGATGCCCGCCACCGTGGGTGCGGGGGATTTATGATTTCGCGGCCCAGGCGGATCTGACCTTCTTTTTCAAGGCGCCGTTGGAACTTTGCCTGAGTCGCATTCGATCTGACCGGATGGAGCCCAAATATTTTGAGGCCGGCATGGACCTGCGCCTCTCACCGGATCCCCGGGAAAGTTTTCGGTTGTTCCAGCAGCGGCTGTTCGAGCAGTACCTCTGGATGAGCACGGAATACTCGTTCCGGGTGATCGACGCGACGAAGCCGATCGAGGGTCAGCACCAGTTGGTGCGTCGTCTGGTGGAGGAGTTCATCGATCCCTCGAAATTCAGCTATCCCCGACGCTAATGCCCACATCGACGCCCAGGATCACGCGGAAATCCCGTGCCACACCGGCGGCTCTGCCCCCGGGACTCGGAGAAGACGTGGTCGTTCTGAAGCCCTCGGTGAAGCGCTTCTTTGGCCATGGCGTGCCGGGGGTGCAACCGGAGGAGCTGGGAGGACGCCTGATCGTGATCGAAGGCGCGGATGGCTCAGGTCGATCGACCCAGATCGCCCGCCTGGTGGACTGGCTCGAGGGAACCGGGCACGCGACCAGTCAGGTGGGTTTGAAGCGCTCCAATCTGGTGAGTGACGAACTCGACGAAGCCAAACACCGGAACACCCTGAGTCGCACGACCATCAGCCTGTTCTATGCGACCGATTTCGCCGATCAGTTGGACAACGTGATTCTCCCCGGGCTCCGCGCGGGGTACATCGTGCTGGCGGACCGGTACATCTACACGCTGATGGCTCGGGACCTGGTCCGGGGAATGGACCCCGAATGGCTCAAGCAACTCTACGGGATGGCGTTGGTGCCGGATGCCGTATTTTACCTGCACGTCTCGCCCGAAAACCTGATCGAACGTAACTTCGCCAAGGACTTCGCCCTGGACTACTGGGAAAGCGGCATGGATCTGGGCCTTTCGCGGGACATGTTCGAAAGCTTCATCGAGTACCAGAAGCGGATCGTCGCGACGTTTCGCAAACTGCGAACCGAGTATGAATTCACCATGGTCGACGGGGACCGCCCTGTGGATGAGGTGCAGGAGGAACTGCGGAAACGAATCGGAGCGATGCTGAAGGGGGAGCCGATGGTTTGAGCGCGCCGAATCAAACAGACTCAAGAACCGTGCAACTCGGGGCGTTCAGGCCGGGTGAGGAAGGCATCGATATCGACCGCCGGCACCGGGTAAGGGCCGGCAAACACCCGAGGAGGAACGCGTTGCCATGAAATTCCTGTTGCTGTTGGTCGCCTGGTTCATCTTGCTGGCCCTGTGCTGGCCGTTGGCGCTGCTGTTGGTGTTTTTTGTCCCTCTGGTCTGGCTGGTTTGCCTGCCGTTCCGGGTCCTGGGGGCGGCCGTGGAGGGTACGCTGGCTCTCATTAGGGCGGTGTTCCTCCTGCCGGCACGCCTCTTGGGTTACAAGGGTTAAGCATTGGACCGCTTGCTAGCGGGCCTGTAACGCCTGCCGCTCTGTCGGCGTTATAGAGGGTGAAACGGCGGATCCGTCGAACATGCACGAAGCCCCCACCGAGTTCGAATCCGAGTTGAAACGGGTTCAGGCCGGGGACGAAACGGCTGCGCGTGCGATGGTGATGCGCCTTAACCCGCTGGTGATGAAGATAGTGCGAGCACATCTGCCTCGGCGTATGGCGGTTGAAGATCTGGCCCAGGAGATTTTTGCCCGGCTCTTCGAACGACTGTCCCGCTACGAATCGCGCACCGGCATTCCCTTCGAGCACTGGGTGTCCCGTCTCGCCGTGCGCACCTGTCTGGATGCCCTGCGGTCGGAACGTCGACGACCCGAGGTTCGTGTTTCGGATTTGTCCGAGGGGGAAGGCGAGTGGCTGGATTTCCTGGTTTCAGGAGGCATTGAAGCACCTTCCAACGATGCCAACGATGCGCGTGACATGGTGGATCGGTTGTTGGAACTGCTTTCGCCCGAGGATCGCCTGCTGATTACTTGGATGGATCTCGAGGAAAAATCGGCGGCAGCCGTGAGCGCGATGACGGGATGGTCGCGGGTCGGTGTTCGGGTGCGGGCGTTTCGGGCGCGGGCCAGGCTGCGGAAAGCGGCGGAAACCCTGAAAGAGCGAGGCGAGCGATGAGTGGATTCCACGAACGATGGAAGGCCTGTGCGCGGGTGGCGCAGACAGCGCGACCGGTTAAGGACAGTCCGCCACCTTCGTGGGAGGCCATTCAACGGCAGCGGGCGAAGCTGAGTGGGAACGCGGAACTTCGGGAGGATTCGATGGCGTGGTGGGGTTGGTATGGAGCGCGAGGTGTGGCGGTGGCGTCGGTGGTCGTGCTCGTGTGCCTCGTGTTTGCCGCTCGTGGCCCGCGGGAAGGGCATCCCTTGCGGCCCGGCGTCGAGGATGCGGTGGCAGAGGTTTTCTGGCTCTTATGAATGCACGGCGTCATGGAGTGATTTTGGCGAGTCTGGTGGGTGTTGGCGCACTCTGCGGCGTCAGCGGCGCGCTGGTGGGGTATCGAGTGGCGCGTCAGGAAATGCGGGAACGCTCGAACCCGGAGGCGTGGCACGAACGAGCTTCGCGGCGGTTCGAGCAAGTGGTTCGTCCGACGCCGGAGCAGACCGACCGCCTCGCGCGGCACCTGGATCTGGCCCTCGGCGAATTGAAGGCGATCCGTTCTAACGCCGTGCATCAGAGCGCCGCGGTGATCGATGGGTTGGTGGGTCGGGTCGAGGCCGAATTGACGCCCGATCAGAAGGTGGCCTTCGAACGAATCAAACCGCACCGTGACGAACTGATGCACGACGTGATGAAGGTGGATCGGAAGGACCTGCCCTCACCGTGATCCCCCACGCTGCGGCACGTCGCCACGTGGAAAAGGCCCCTGCACAACGTCAACTTCCGACAACCACCTGTAACGCCCAACCCGGCCCCGGCGTTATCGAGGGGTGTAGGATGAACACCAAGACCATGAAAACTACCTTGAAGTCCCTCGTTGTCACCGTTTCGGTCCTCGCTGCCGCCGCGATTCCCGCCTCCGCCCAGGAAATGCTCTCTCGCGAGGAAGCGATGCGCTACGCCTTCCTGGTGTCGAAATACGAACCCACGACGGGCCAGGCCCCTATCCGGGTCGATTCTGACTTGAAACGGCCCGTCGCCGGACACGACGGCGACTACGGCATTCTGATTCTTCCGGAGACCAAGTTGTCGGCGTCGACCTTCCAGAGCCTCCAGGGCGATGTGGTTCCCGTCGGTCAACTCTGGTTGCGAAAGCTGACCCCCATGGCGGAAGGCTCGGCCGTCGATGAATCGCAGTTGCAGATCGTGCGGGTGATGCATGAAGGCGACACCGCTCGCGTGCCGCTCTGCCTGTTGGGCGTACGGAAGGCGAAGGAAGGCGCCCTTGAGTTGCTGATCTATGGCAAGGGAAAGGAACCCATCCTAAGGGTTCCGATGACGAAGGCGGCGCGCACGCAGTCGTTGCCGATCGAGTTCACTTCGGAGCGGGAATCGGACAGCGGGCGGGTGACGCTCCGTTTCGTAGGACAGTATGAGGCGACCTTCTTCCTGACGGAATTGCCGGAGTAGGAACCGGGAGTTGTCCCTGGTTTGCGAATGGGCCGGTGGGCTGAAGCACCCCGTGTGCTTCCTCACCGGCCTAATATTGTCCCAGTGCGCAAGAGCCCCATCCTGGTCGTCCTGGCCACAGACCTCAGCCCCCTTCAGCGCGGTTTGACGGCTTTCCCTCCAGCCGACCCAGCAACCGCAACAGGCCGTCGAGGATCGTCAAGGGATGCGGTGGGCAGCCGGGGATGAACAAATCGACCGGCAAGATGGCGTTCGCGCCCTGATTGATTTGTTCGTGGCCGATGAAGGGACCGCCAGCGATGGCGCATGCGCCGACCGCGATGACGATTTTGGGCGACGGCACGGCGTCATAGGTCTTTTTGAGAGCCAATTCCATGTTCTTCGTGACCGGACCCGTAACCAGGAGGCCATCCGCATGCCGGGGAGAGGCGACAAACTGGATGCCGAACCGGCCCAGATCCCAGCCGATCGTCCCGAGCACGTTGGTGTCGGCTTCGCACGCGTTGCAGCCACCGGCGCTGACCTGCCTCAAGCGCAGGGATCGCCCGAAGAGTTTGCGCAGCTTTGCGTCGAGGGCGTCTGCGAGTCGGACCTGTTCATGGGCGGGCGCGCCAAGCACCAGATCTTCGCGCCGGCTCACGGCCATGCGAGGGTCGCCCGTTTGGATGATGGCCTTCTCCGGACAAACTTCCACGCAAGCGGCACAGAACAGACAGCGGCCAAGGTCAAGAGCAACGGGTTGCCCGTTGGGACGGGCGATCGCCTGGGTCGGACACACGGGAACACAGCGATCGCAGCCCTCGGTGCATCGGCTGGGATCCAACCTCAACGCGCCGCCATGGCGGTCGGGCAGTGCCGGGGCTGGTCCATCGGGGTAGGCCATGGTTTCGCAGCCGCGCTTGAGACGATGGACGATGGTATCTAGGACAAACATGGATCGGGTGCGGCGCTACAAGTCGAAGCCACAGTAGGAGAGGTTGAAGCTCTTGTTACAAATGGGAAAATCCGAGATGGCTGCCCCTCGTAAGGCGAGCGCTAATCCGGTCCAGTTGTGAAACGACGGATCGACGATCTTGTATCGGCGGAAGCGCCCGTCCCCGTCAGTCAACCCAACATGGCAAACCTCGCCACGCCACCCTTCGACGAGTGTCACTGCCAGCCTGTCCGGTGCGACTGGCGGAAGTTCACCGAACAACTCGCCCTCGGCAGGATGGGCAAGCTGATCCCGCAGGTAATCTCCCGAGCGTTGGATCTCAAGCGAGCGTACCCTTGCGCGCGCAAAGACATCGCCGCCAGGCCACACCGCGACGGGTGCCTGGGCGAAGCGATGCCAGCCTGCCGGATGGTCGTAACGCACATCACGCACCAATCCGCAGGCGCGTGCTGCCGGACCGACCAAACCAATCTCACTGGCCTGGGCGGCGAATACCGTTCCGATATTCTCCAGACGAGCCCGGACCGATGCAGCGTCCCAGAACCAGGCAACCGCGCGCTCGGTGTCGGCAAGCGCCGTGTCCAGGCGCGTGCTCAGTTGCTTGAGCCGTTCGGGCTCCAGATCGTGACGTGCGCCGCCGGGTCGCACGAGGCCCCGGCCGAACCGGTTGCCGCAGATCAGAGCGGTGAGGTTGAGGAAGTCGCCTCGGATCTTTCCACACGCCGACGACGTGGGAAGAAACGCGACATCGTTGGCCAAGGCACCCATGTCGCCGGTGTGGTTGGCGAGGCGCTCGAGTTCGAGGGCGATCGCTCGCAGCCATTGCGCCCTCAGCGGAGCCTCGGTTCCCGAGAGGGATTCCAGGGTTGTGGCATAGGCCGTAGCGTGCGCAATGGTCGTGTCGCCGGCCACCGTCTCGATCTGGCTCATCGTCGCCCGATGCGGGCCGCCGTACAGCGCCTCTTCCACCCCGCGATGTTGGTAGCCCAGGGCGATTTCGAGATGCAGAACCTCCTCGCCTGCACATTGGAAACGAAAGTGGCCGGGTTCGATGATTCCGGCATGAACAGGGCCGACCGCCACTTCATGGACCTCGCGCCCATCCACACGAAAGAACTCGCCATGGGCGGGCGCGGTGCCGCTGCTCTTTCGCACCGGCTTCAGCCATGGATGTCCCGTCGGCGTCACTCCGTGTTGCTCCCAGAGTTCGCGTTCGAACAGATGGGCCTGAGGATGGGTCGCGGTTAGCGATGGATACGAACCGTTGAAGGCCGTGCTGCTCGCCACTGCCAGAGTGTTGTCGGCATCGAACGCGAGCACGGCGACGAGCCGCGTGTCCGGGCCAGATGGAACGCCAAACAGCGCACATAAACGGGCGCCGCGCGTCAGTTCCTCACCGGTCACACGAACCAACTCCACGACGGGACGGGCGGGGACATCGGCCCAGTCGATGCTGGTGGCGTTGGCCAGTAGGACGAAAGGCGTGGAGGCGCTCATGGAGTTGGGAAGATCTGGGTCACCGCAGCGGACCATGCTGATCGCAGGATCGCCGGGGTAAAGAGGCCGAGCCACAAGGACAAGCCCAACAACACCAGCGGTGGAACAATCACCCCGGCGGTTTCCGCGAAGCGTTTGGCATTTGCTCGCGTCGTGGGGCGGGGCCGGCCGTCAACGATGCCAAAGACCACACGCGTGAGTCCGAAGAACGCCAGCAGGAGGCAACCCAGGAATACCGCGGTAGCGATTGGGTGACCGGCTGTCAGTGCAGCACGTAGGATCTGCAGCTCGCTGAAGAAAGGTCCGAACGGTGGCAAGGCAGTCACGGCGAACATGCCGGTCATGAAGATGGCCGCCGAGCGCGGGGTCAGCACCGACATTCCGCTCACCACATCCATGGACGGCGAGCCGGCCGCGCGACGGATGTTGCCCGCACTCAGGAACAGAGCGCCCTTGGTCAGGCCGTTGCTCCAAACATGGAAAAGGGCTGCCGCCACTCCGGCGCTTCCGAGAGCGGCACCCACGCTCAGGATGCCCATATGTTCGACACTCGAATAGGCGAGCATCCTTTTGAAGTCGCGGGTTCCCAACAGAAACAATGCCGCCACCAGCATGGAGAATAATCCAATGACGAGCAGGGTCCGGTCCGCGATGGGTCCTTCGCCTGCCGCCCCTAGGACGGCGCGCACGCGCAGGATGGCGGTGAACGCCACGGTGGTCACCCCGCCCGCCAGGATGGCACCGACGATGCCCGGCGCTTCGCCGTAAGCGTCGGGTTTCCACGTGTGCATGGGAGCCAGTCCCATCTTCGTGCCATACCCGACGAGCAACAAAACCCAGGCGGTCAGTACCCAGGGACGCGAAAGTGCCGCGCCCTGGGCGGTCAATGCGGAGAACGTCAGGTCTCCCACACCGCCGCCATGGAGCGAGGCATAGCCGAGACAAAACGATCCCAGCAGCGACAACGCGATGCCCGTGCCTCCAACGAGCAGATATTTCCAGGTGGCCTCGAAGGCACGTGGCGTGTTGTTGAAATGAAGCAGGGGTACCGCCGCCAGGGTAACAGCTTCCGTCGCAATCCAGAGTAAGCCCAGATGCCGGGACTGGTGACCGGCGCTGAGCAGTCCGAGAACCGCGAGCAGCAACGACACAAAGACGCGGTTGGGGCGTTCCGCTCGGATGTGCAAGTAGGGCACTCCGTAGGCAGCACAGACAAGAAACAGCAACGAAACCGCCGGAAGTACGGCGCGCGCCAGGGGATCGAACCCCAGCCACGCGGAAGGCGCGACTACGGGTGGATGCACGAACAACCATGCCACCAGGAGCACATGGATGGCGCCGAACACAGGCAACAACCAGGGACGGGTCCGGTTGCTTGGCCAGGCTGCCGCAAGCACCGCTCCCGCCAATGGCACCATCGTGAGCAGCAGGGAGTTCATTCTCGGAGCGTCGTAAGTTTGCGGGTGTCAAGCGAATCGAAGGCGCGTTGGATGCGATCGACGATGATTCCGATGACGAACACTCCGACGGTGAGATCCAGCAGGATCCCTGACTCCACCAGCAGCGGGGTCGAATGGATGAGCAACAGGCCAAACAAATAGATGCCGTTCTCCAGAATCAGGTAGCCACAGACCTGAGAAATGGCTTTGGCCCGGCCAATGAGGAGAATAAAGCCCGTCAGAATGGACGCAATCGCACCCGGCACAAGCAGGGTTCCCGCATGCTCCGGCAAGAGCGGCAGATTCCGTGCCAGTGCCACCGCTGCGATGGTGCCTCCGGCCCCCAACAGGAGGGATGGGACGTAACCGAGGAAGGGTTGGATCTCGCGGTCGATATTCGCGGCCCGCATCGCGCGTCGCAGGAGCATGGGAATGACGATTCCCTTGCCTGCCATCGTCGCCACGGCCACCGCAACCACCCGCCAATCGAGGGTTTCATGTTCCATCAGCAGCGGCATCAGGCCCAGAACGACACCTTGAAGCGACATCGCCCGGATGAGTGAAGGCAGCCGGTTGCTTCCCAACGCAAGCAGGTTTAAACCCATGGCCAGACCAATCAGCAGATTCAACGTTCCGCCGCTCATTTCACCCCGCCTTTCCACGCCACCAGCAAAGCAAACAGACAAAAAAGAAATGCCGTCGTGAGAAGCAGGGGTACACGGCGAAAGGCGAGCCGCGCCACGAGCGATTCCACCCCCCCCACCGCGACCACCACGACCAGGACACCCGCCACAAGTGCCCCGACGGCCCCGAGCGATGACAGGCCCCGCATCGGGACCACCGCTTGGACGAGCAGCAAGGCGAAGAGCAGCAACTTGATGGAGGCACCATGCAGAACCACGGCAAGCGGTGGACCACTGTGGTCCAGGACCATGACCTCGTGGATCATGGTCAGTTCCAGATGGGTATTGGGATCATCGAAGGGCACGCGGCAATTCTCCGCGAGCAGCACCGTGAACAAGCCTGCTGCCAACAGGAGGGCACCGGCATCGGCAGAGGGCGACAGCATGGTCGCGAGCGACACGCTGCCGGTGCGGATGCTCAACGAAAGTATCGCCGCAAAAATGGCCGCCTCGGTCAGGACCGCATAACTGACTTCGCGAGCGGCGCCCATGCCTTCGAAGGCGGAACCGGTTTCCATCGCGGCCCAAGCGGTGCAGAAGCGAGCCAGCGCCAGCAGATAGATGAGCAAGAAAACGTCCCCACGAAAACCGAGGGCACTGCCGGCCCCACCCAGAGGCATCAGCAGGGCCGCTCCAGTCAATGCAACCCACGCCACTGCGGGGCCGGCGATGAATGCGGGCGAGGCCAGGGTGCTGAGCACCACACCCTTTCTCCATAGCTTGGCGAGATCGTAGTAGAGCTGGAGCACCGGGGGGCCACGACGGCCGGCCACCCAGGCTTTCACCTTATTGATCATGCCCGGCAGGAGTGGCGCCACCAGCAGCCAAAGCGTCAGTCGGAGGAGAAGCTCGAGGAACGAGATCATGGAGCGCCTCCCAAGGAGACCAGGGCCCCCAAGGCAAGCAGCCCGGCCAACACATAGAGGATGTAGTATTGGAGGCGTCCGTGCTGGAGACGCCGCACCGAGGTCGACAGGTGCATAATGGCCACGCTGACGGGGCCGATGACGCGCTCCAACACGGTCTCCGGAACTCGTTCCAACCGGATCGACTCGGTCGGAAAGGGGCCGCGAGGTCGGCGCGCCTTGCGCTCGGGACAAAGAACCCAGCGGAACCAGCCTGAGACAATGCCGCTGAACGATGAACTGGTGTATTGCATGCGCGCGTCGGGGGACGCGAACCCGCAATCCCATGTCGGACCGCGTTGGAGACGGTTGACATGCGATTTCCGCCACAGCCACGCGGCGCCAGCCAATGCCAGAAGGACCAGCCCGAGATGGAATGAACCCAGCATGATCACCGAATCAGGGGCCTTGTCCGCGCGCCATGCCGGACGCCAGGACTCCACCGCGCGTGCAATCAGCGGCCAGACCAGGATTGGGGCCGTGCCGATGAACAGGCAGACCCCCGCGAGCACCAGCATCGGCGCACGCATCCGCAGGCCACACTCCTGCGCCCGTTCTGCGCAGTGGCTGCGAGGGGAACCGAGAAAGATCATGGCACCGGCCTTCGCAAAACTTGCCAATGCCACCGCCCCCGCCATCGCGAGCAGGATCACAGCAGGGATGGCGGCCCACGCCGGTGGTCCTTTCCCCAGGGCCGCCTCAAAGAGACCGAGGTAGACCAACCATTCGCTGACAAAGCCGTTGAGCGGAGGCAAGCCGGAGACAGCCACACAGCCGAGCGCGAACAAACCGGCGGTCCACGGCAAGGATCGCCACAATCCGCCAAGCTTGCTCATTTCGCGGGTCCCGGTGGCGTGCACCACGGAACCGGCGCCCAGGAAGAGCAGGGCCTTGAACGCGCCGTGATTCCAGACATGAAGCAAGGCGCCCGCGAGGGCGAAGCGCCCCCAGGGTGCGTCACCCTGCCTTGCCGCGAGCAACGCGCCGCCAAGGCCAATCAGGATGATTCCGATGTTCTCCACCGAACAGTACGCCAGGAGTCGTTTGAAGTCGTTCTGCGCGAATGCGAACGCGATGCCCAGCAGCGCACTCATCGCCCCCAAACCCATGACCACCCAACCCGCCCCTGCAGGCACGGGCAACCAACCGCTGAATCGTACGATTCCATAGACGCCCATCTTGATCGCAACGCCTGACATGATGGCGGACACGTGGCTGGGAGCGTTGGCGTGAGCCGACGGAATCCAGACGTGCAGGGGAAACACCCCCGCTTTCACGCCGAAACCTGCCAATGCGATCCAGAAGACGGAGGCCAATTCGGTCCGTTCCCGCATCGGCCCTAAATCCCAGCTTCCGGTCCGGGCTGCGAGGGTGCCGAAGAATGCGAACAGACAGACGGTGCCGACATGCGAAGCGGCCAGATACAACCATCCTGCGGCGCGAACTTCGGGACGCTGACCATCCAGCGTGACCAGGAAGAACGCGCTGACCGTGAACAATTCCCAGGCGAGCAGGAAGTGAAGGCCGTTGGCGGTGAGCAAGACCAGTCCCATGCTCGAGAGCAGTGAACTCCACCAGGCCCGCCCCCGTGGGGCGGATGCCGGGTAGTGCTCCTGGGACCAATACTCGCGTGCATACACCGCTCCGGCTCCACCCACGACGCACAGAAGTGCCAGGAACAGGGCACTGACAGCATCGAGTCGCAGATGGATGAGTTCACCGCCCACTCGGAAGGCACTGCGCCATTCCCAGTCCTCGGCTCCGAGCAATACGGAGATGGCGGCTGCCAGACCCGACAGGGCGCCAGCCAGGGTGGAGGCCACCCAGACTCGCGAGAACCAAGGGCCGGAGACGATTCCCAAGGTCCAACTGACGGCGGCAAGTAGGATCCAGACGCCCGGGCTCATGGCTTCGCCTCCGAATTGGAACTGCTCGACGTCAGTGCGTCAGCCGAGGCGATGGCGGCAAAGATCGCTGGGTCATTGGAACCTTGGGTCAGAAGGTCGCGAAGAGGTCCACGGGAGAGCAGGCGACTCAGCCTTCCCAACAGATCGAGGTGGGCACGGGGCGAGGGTGCGATGAAAAAGAACAAACGTGTCACGGGGACGCCGTCCGTTCCAACACCAGGCATCGCCAAGGCTTCGCGGAGCAACAGCAGGGCGAGCGTGCCTGAACCTCGACCGAGGGCGATTCGCGCGCTGGGGTGAGGCAGCGCGAAACCGCCACCAATCGGCGCCCACGTCACACCTCCCGGAGCGCGTAATCGTTGGGTCAGGAGTTGGACGACGGGCGGTGTCACGGCAGGCAGCGCCACCACGATGCGGTCGAGGACCCCGGCCACCTCGGCTGCAGCGATCCGCCAAATCCCGCCCGCTCTCAACAACGGTTCCAGGCGGCAGCCCGTTGCAAACACGGGCGACTCGGGGGCAAGGAATCCGGCTTGTGCCGCCAAGCCACGTGCTGCCGCCCATTGTGCGACCTGTCCCCGATCAAAGATCAATCGGTCCCGGTCGAGCGTATGGGGCAGGGCCTCGTCGCGAATCCAGCCTTCCACCACGCTTTCCGAGACTCCGAACGATTCAGCAATCTGGATGAGGTTGATGTACATGGTTGCCTCCCTATCTGTCGTTCTCGATCAGGACCAAGGCGGCGACCGCCCCCAGCCCCAGCAACAAGTAGAGCAGGTAGGCTTGAACGCGTCCGTGCTGCAGCCGTTGCACCGTTCGGGAGATGTGCATGACCACGCTTCCTGCGGGCTCCACCGCATACTCGAGCACCGTCTCTGGGGTGTGCTCCGAGAAGCAGGCGCTGGTTGGAAGTGTTTCCGTGGCTCTCTTCTCGTGGCGCACCGGGCGTAGAATCCAGGCAAACCATTCGTTGAGGATCCTGGCGAACGATCCTGCGGTGTACTGCATCCGTGGGTTGGGGTGGGCGTACCCGCAATCCCACGTCGGACCGCGCGTCACCACGCCGCGCTGCACGTGTCGCCAAAGCCAGACCGTCACGACCGACGCGAGTACGAACAGCACCCCATGGGACGTGCCAATCGCTGAAAGTCCGGCGGGAGGGGCCGCTCCGACCCACAATGGATTCCAAGCCTCGACCGCCCGACTGACGGGCGGCCAGAAGAGCAGTGGCGCCAGGCCGATCCCCACGCAGGCCATCCCCAGCACCACCATGGAGCCCCGCATTGCCGGACCGCATTCGTGCGCGTGTGAGGCTGCGGAGCTGCGCGGTGAGCCCAGGAAGATCACCCCGCAAACTTTGACGAAACAGGCCAGGGCCAGGGCTCCCGTGAGAGCCAGCAGGATCGCGGTAAGGACCGCCCCCCAGGCGGAAGACTGTCGAGCGATGGTGGCTTCCACCAAACCGAGGTAAACCAGCCATTCGCTCACGAAACCGTTGAGCGGCGGGAGTCCGGATATCGCCGCGGCACCGAGCGCAAAGAGCGACGCCGTCCACGGCATACTTCGCCACAGACCGCCGAGCTGACTCATTTCGCGCGTACCGGTTGCGTGCAAGACGGATCCGGCTGCGAAAAAGAGGAGCGATTTAAATAGCCCGTGATTCCACACGTGGAGCAGTCCGCCTGCCAGCGCCAGGCGGCCCCAGGTTGCGTTGCCCTGAGCTACCGCCACCAGCGCAAAGCCGAGCCCGATGAGAATGATGCCAATGTTCTCGACACTGTGGTACGCGAGAAGGCGTTTGAGGTCGTGCTGCCCCAGAGCAAATGCCACGCCAAGAACCGCACTGACCAAGCCCAAGGCGGCAACCACCCAGCCCGCAGACTCGGGCACGGGCAGCCAGCCGGTGAAACGCACGAGGCCGTAGATGCCGATCTTCAACGTCATTCCCGAGAGCATGGCTGAAACGTGACTGGGAGCATTGGCGTGCGTGGAGGGAAGCCACACATGCAGCGGGAACATGCCCGCCTTGAGGCCGAAGCCGGCCAAGGCGAGCCAAAACAACGGGGCAAGATCGAGACGGTCGCGCCTGGGACCCAGATCCCAACCGCCGGTTTGCGCCGCGAGCATGGTGAAGAATGCGAACAGGGCCAACGCCGCCACGTGGGAGGCGACGAGGTAAAGCCAGCCGGTCTCTCGTACCACCCGGGACTGTCGGTTGAGGGTCACCAGAAAGTAGGCGGCCAGCGTGAAAAACTCCCACGCCATGAGGAAGTGAAGGCCGTTGGCTGCCAGCAGAACCAGGCCAAGACAGGTGACCAGTATGCTCCACCAGAGGCGGCCGGCGCCGGCGGATCGGGGATGTTCCCGATCGTTCCAGTACTCACGCCCATAGCAGGCGCCCAGGCCGCCGATGACACCAAGCAGGGCGAGGAAGAGGGCACTCAACGCGTCGAGTTGGAGATGGATGGTTTCACCACCCACTTGAGCGGTGGATCGAAGGCTCCACACCTCGCCGGAGGCAAGGGTCAGCATGGCGGCTCCAAGGGCTGCGCTCGCGCCGACCAGCACTGCCGCCAACCATGCCTTCGGTGCTCCCAATCCAGCCACCATGCTCAGAAGCATTCCCGTGATGGCGGTTGCGAGCAGGATCGACATCATGGCTCAGGTGCGACGGGTTGGAGCTGAACTCGCGTTTGAGTTCGTCGTTGAGTTTGTCCACAACCCCAAGGAAGAACGCGCCAAAACTCGAAAAATGAGCACCCCCGGGCGTTACCTGACGCTCCACCAGCGTCGTGCAGACGACCAATCCATCGGTTCCGAACCGTTGGAGAATGCTGTAGGTCTTCCGGTTCGCGCGGTGGGGAATTCAGGTTGCCGTCTTTCTTCCTGTGTCCGCACGAATAGCGCCGCTCAATGGAACCAGCCTCAGAAGAACGTCGTCATTGCCAAGGTTTCCCAGCGTGCCTGTCGGTATGAAGAGATGGCACTCCCGGCTGTTGCAGTTTACCGCTCGAAAACGGCATTTTCATTTTCCCGGCGCCGTCGGCGGGATACGGTCCTCACCTCACCCATCACCGCAGACCACCCATTCCTCCTTTGCCATGACAACCGCCATCAAACGCCGGAGTTTCCTCACCAAGTCGGCTACGGCCGGGGCCGGACTACTGATTCTCCGGAATAGCAGGCTTGCCTTTGCCTACGATGCCAACAGCAAGCTGAACGTGGCGGGAATTGGTGTTGGCGGCCAGGGCCGGGGCAGTCTCGATGCGTTTCACCGCATGGGCAACAACCTCGTTGCGTTCTGCGACGTCGATGCCAAGCGGGCAGGCGACATCTACCAGAAACATCCAGAGGCGAAGCCGTATCAGGACTTCCGCGTGATGTTCGATCAGATGGAGAAGCAGATCGATGCGGTTCTGGTCGCGACGCCCGACCACACCCACGCCGTTGCCGCGGTTGCGGCCATGAAACTGGGCAAGCACGTCTATTGTGAGAAGCCCCTGACACGAACGGTGCACGAAGCGCGCATCATGCGGGAGACCGCCGCGCAACACAACGTGGTCACACAGATGGGAAACCAAGGTTCCGCGGAGGGCCGCCTTCGCCGAGCCGTCGAGCTCGTGTGGGGCGGCGTGATCGGCGAGGTCCGCGAGGCCCACGTCTGGTTTGATGGCGGAAACGGACCGTTGAAGCGTCCCACCGAGACGCCGCCAGTCCCGGAAGGATTGAGCTGGGATTTGTGGCTCGGACCGGCACAGCACCGTCCATACAGCCCCGCCTATGTGCCTGCGAGTTGGCGCGCCTGGCGCGCCTTTGGAAGCGGTATCGTTGGAGATTTTGCCTGCCACACAGCCAATATCATGTTCCGTGCGCTTCATCTGGAGCAGCTCTGGCAGAAGTCGATGAATCCCGGTGTCAGCCAGGTGGTTGTCCGCCTCCAAGCCTGGCCCTCCGAAGCCGATCAGGAAGGCTATCCATCGTCGCTGAAGGTGGTGATGGAACTGCCAGCGCGCGGGGTGATGCCGCCGGTGAAGGTGACGTGGTATGCGAAGGAGAAACCGCCCGAGGATTTGATGCTCGGATACAAGCAGGGCGGCTGGGGTGATTTGTTGGTGGGATCGAAAGGCTCGATCTATTCCGACAACCCCTGGAATGCCAATTACGTGCTGCTGCCTGAGAACCGTTTCGAAGACTTCAAAGGAGGACCGCCGGAGTCCCTGCCGCGAGTCAAGAGCCACCAGTGGGAATGGATCGAAGCGTGCAAGGGCAACGGGAAACCTTTCTCAAGTTTTGACATGGGCGGACCCCTGACCGAACTCGCCCAACTCGCCAACTTGGCGACGCTGGTGGAAGGCCCGATTGAGTACGACACGCTGAGTGGCAAAATTCTGAATTCCGAGCCGGCCAGCAACCTGCTCCATCGCGAATACCGCAAAGGCTGGTCGCTCTGATCGGCTCGGATCGGACCGGACCGCTGGCATCCCGCGCACCAGGCGGTGGTTCGGGATGCCAACAACTGCAGAGCGTCGCCCCACATCATCGGGTTGCGCTCGGTGGTCCCACGCCTTTCGGGAATCGAGCGGGTGGAGCGTCGAGCACGGGGCCGATCAGAACGACACCAAGCCGGCGCCTCGAACGACCGATCGCCAGCGTCTGCTGAAGAGTTGGTTCGCCCGCAACGCGAAGCCTGGGTGGTGAGCCCAACGGCCGAGGCAGCGCGTCAGAATGTTGGCGCGATGGGTCCGGGATGTCGGAGGGGGGTGTCGTCAAGGTCCGCAAAGACTGAAGGCGTGGGTCCAACAGAACGTCGGGAAGATCTTCCTGAGTGCTGCCCCATGCCACTGAATCGCCGTGTCAGCCCGGGGACATTCGCTACTGGGAGTTGCAGAAGTTCCTGACCATGGCGCTCAAGGCCAATCCCAATATTCTGGAATGCTTGTACTCGCCGTTGCCAGAGAAGCAAACCGCCCTCGCAATGGAATTGGTGGAGATTCGCGACCGGTTACTGGCAGTTAAAAGTGGTGAAGTGCCCTGGGAAGAAGTGAATTCCTGGCGAAGGGAGCTGCATAGCGACTTTGAACGTGCCTTGAGCGAGACTCGACTTCCTGAACGTCCCGATTACGAAGTGGCGAATCGCTTCCTCCTCAAGGCGCGTCGCGAGATGGCGGGAAAATAACGGGCGGTCTTCGAGCATTCGTCCGACGTGGCCGGGTTGGTCCTCATCGGAACGTCCCATCCGCGCGACTTCGACCTGTCAGCGACCACCGTGCCCGTCCTGAAGGTTCTGGGAACGAGGGATGGCGTTGCGGCACTGGAAAAGAGCGAACGCAACCGCTCCAAGCTGCCAGCCTCGGCACGGTGGATCCTGATCGAAGGCGGTAATCACTCCCAATTCGGGTACTACGGCTTCCAGCCTGAGGACCGGTGGGCCTCCATCAGTCGCGCGGAGCAGCAGCGACAAACGGTGGCTGCCGTGTTGGACGCCCTCGAATCGGCTCCTCGCCTCGGCCGGTAAAATGGGTAAGACGCCTCGCGGTTGCCCGGATCCCTGACCGGGGAGATTCGCGCCACCTGGCCCACCATGTTTTCAAACCTTGGGACTCCGAAGAACCGCTGAAAGTCATGGAGAAGATCGCGAAAGGGGAACTTGGGCCCGTCAAGTGGCATGCCAGAGTTTTCAACCAAGTCATGGGGGACGGGTGGGTGGCAACGCTGCGCTCGAAGGCCGAGGACAAGGCAGGTTGCCCTATGGCGTAGCTTCGCGGGCTACCCGGATCACCGCGTCAAAGCCGGGCTTGGGTTGGTCGTTGCCATCGAACAGCAGGGGGCGGCCCTGTCCGCGCCACGAGACGGCGTCATTGACTCATAGCGAATTCCGCAGCGGGTTCGGCCCCCCGCCGTCGGCGATCGCCTCGTTGACCACGTCCCGGACCTTGATCCGGCCCCGGTAACGCCCGACGACCGTCCGGATATGATCCCGCAACCCCACGAACAATTCGTCGCGCGATGCCCGCGGCCCGTCGTACGGCCCGCCGAAACCGCGGCCACAGCGCCCGCCGCCGGGGACGTTGCTACTGACCGAAGCCGTAGTCGCGCTGGCGGCCGCGGGAGGCGGATTCCTGCCGGCAAGGACCCATTGGGGCGTTTGGGAATGCCAGACCAACCTGGAAGTGAGTTTGGGCGCAGGATTTACATGCGAGGTTCAACGTTACTTCCGGCCATGGGCCCATTGTGGACACGGAAGAGCGACGGTCAAACCGCCACTGCCTGGTCCCGGACTGCCGGCAGGAGTTCCCATCCATGATGGCGTCCAGACAGACCGGGAATGGGTGGGCGCGAAGGATGCTATGGCGCGGATTGGATCCCTCGGGCTCAATGTCCCGACCACGCCGGTCACGGATCCGGCGTCGAATGCGGGAGGGCGCGCGGCGGTTTCGAGGTCGACTTCACGTGCAACGGTGGGAGCCTCGCCAGGGTCACGCTGCGATCCCTGAACGGAACACCCACAACCCTGCGCCACGGCCTGGTGTCCCGGCCCGTGCAACTCGCCAAGGGTCAGGCGCTCACGTGAGACGGTCGATAGGCCCCTCCTTTTGTATCCGAAAACCCAGCCACCAGTACCGAGTTGTTTCCAGGGGACAATCCACCCGCCCTGAACTTCTCAGCCGTGTCATGCCACGCTCACTCGGGTGGTCGAGATGGAATGGGGACCTGCAATGAGGCGGTGGCGCGTTCGGCAAGTAGTTCGACGTGTTCTGCCAGTGACGGATCGGCGAGCCCCGCTATCCTTTCGCCATGGCTACGACCCATGCCAAAGCTTATGTCGCCCAGAACGCGACTTCCTCCCTGACCCCCTTCGGCATTCAACGCCGGGACCCGGGGGCCCTCGATGTCGAGATCGACATTCTCTACTGCGGTGTCTGCCACTCCGACCTCCACCAGGCCCGGAACGAATGGCACAACACCGTGTATCCCTGCGTGCCTGGCCACGAGATCGTTGGCCGCATCACCCGCGTCGGCTCCGGCGTCACGAAGTTCAAGCCCGGAGACCTGGGTGCTGTGGGCTGCATGGTGGACTCCTGCCGCACATGCTCCAGTTGTCAGGCCGGACTTGAGCAGTACTGCCTGTCGTTCCCGATCTTCACCTACAACGGCCAGGACAAGCACCTGGGCGGGCCGACCTTGGGCGGGTACTCGACCGGCATTGTCGTGGACGAAGCCTTCGTGCTGCGGGTTCCGGCGGGAATGGACCTGGCAGGGACCGCTCCACTTCTGTGTGCTGGCATCACGACTTATTCGCCGCTGCGCCATTGGAAGGTCGGCCCGGGCCAGAAGGTGGGGATCGTCGGACTCGGAGGACTTGGCCACATGGGGGTCAAGTTCGCCCGCGCCTTCGGTGCTCACGTCGTCTTGTTCACCACCTCCCCAGGCAAGGTCGCCGACGGCCTGCGGTTGGGAGCCCACGAGGTCGTGGTGTCCAAGGACGCCGACGCCATGAAGAAGCACCAGGGGAGCTTCCACTTTATCCTCGATGCCGTCTCCGCCCAGCACGACATCAACGCCTACCTCAGCCTGCTGCAACTGGACGGGACGCTCACGCTGGTGGGCGCGCCTGAGCAACCCCTGCCAGTGAACGCGTTCAACCTCATCCTGCCGCGCCGCCAGTTCGCCGGATCGGGCATCGGCGGCATCGCAGAGACGCAGGAAATGCTGGATTTCTGCGCCGCGCACCAGATCGTGTCGGACATTGAGATCATCCCCATGCAGAAGATCAACGAGGCGTGGGACCGGTTGCTGCGTCAGGATGTGCGGTACCGCTTCGTCATCGACATGGCCTCGCTCAAGGCATGATTAGCCGTTTCCGCGCTTCCAGACTTCTGCCGGAGCTGCGCGAGGTTTACGGCTTGGCCCTGCCTCCGAGGCGGGGACGGCATGACACTCCATCTCCCGGACGCAGCCCGATCACCGTCTGTTGAGGGGGTTCAAGAAATGGGAATGATCCAGAGCAGTTCCCTAACGTCCACCGAGGGATCCGCCAAGTATGTCACTGGCGAGGTGCGCATCGATCGACGGTCCGCGAAGGGAATCTTCATGTGACTTGCGACCGGCGCTTCGGGGCTTCGCCGCGTTATGCGCTTGAACCGTAACCCTCTCGTCGCCTCACTCCCTTGCATGCAGGAGGAGTATGGCCATCCGCGGATTCATCCACCCGAGGAGGCTCTTGCCACAAAAAAGTCTCCGTCGCCTGCTGTCCACAGAGCGTCCACCGCTGTCGACAAGATCGCGCTGTTTCGGTCCCTTTTCCGCGGGCGCGAGGACGTGTATTCGAAACGCTTCGAGAGCCAGCGCACGGGTCGATCCGGTTAACCAACCCGCCTGCGGCAACGAATGGGTCCGCGGGATCTGCGAGAAGCCGCGCATCCGCTGTGTGGAATGCGCCCACCGGCAACTGTTACGGGTCACCGACGAGGTCGTGTGCTGGCATTTGTCGGGGCAGGATCCCTCGGGCGCTCCGTTCGTCATGGGACTTTACCCGATGCTGCTCGATGAGACGTGCTTTCTTCTTGCGGTGGATTTTGACGGCGAGGCCTGGATGGACGATGCGAACGCCTTCCGTGAAGCCTGCCACAAGCTGAATCTTCCCGTCGCACTTGAGCGTTCCCGATCGGGCAACGGCGGCCATTTCTGGTTCTTCTTCAACGACGCCATCCCTGCACCTCTAGCGCGGAAGCTCGCCTCGGTGGTTCTGACCGCCGCCATGGATGGCCGTCCCGAGATTGGACTGCGATCCTACGACCGTTTGTTCCCCAATCAGGACACGTTGCCGAACGGCGGCTTTGGCAATCTCATTGCCCTGCCTCTTCAGCGACAGGCGAGGCAGCGGGGAAACACCGTGTTTCTTGACGAATCGTTCACCGCGTATCCCGACCAGTGGGTATGTCTTTCGCAGGCGCCAAAGCTTGGCTATGCCCTCGTTCAATCGCTCGTTCGGGAAGCCGAGGGACGCGACCGGGTGATCGGCATCCGTTTTGTCGCTCCTGACGCTGGCGACGAGTCGAAGCCGTGGGCGCTGGCACCGTCCCGCCGCCGAGCCGACGAACCGGTGCCTGGCCCGCTACCCAAATCCCTCGAAGTCGTCCTTGGCGACCAGGTCTATATCCGGAAAGCCGAGCTTCTTCCTCCCCTTCGGAATCGACTGATTCGGATCGCCGCATTTCAGAACCCGGAGTTTCACAAGGCGCAGTCTTTGCGCCTCTCAACCTACGAAATTCCTCGGATCGTCGCCTGCGCGGAGGATCTCCCGGAGCACGTGGGCTTGCCTCGGGGGTGTCTGCCCGAGGTCGAAGGCCTTCTGAAATCACTCGGGATCCGGACCGTTGTCCGAGACGAACGTTTTGCTGGACGGCCCCTGGCATGCACGTTCCACGGAGAACTGCGCGCCGATCAGAAGGCCGCCGCCGATGCGCTGATGGAGCATGACATCGGTGTTCTGGCCGCCACCACAGCCTTCGGCAAGACGGTGGTCGCGGCCTGGCTCATCGCGGCGCGGGGTGTCAACACCCTCGTTCTGGTCCATCGATAACTGCTGCTGGAGCAATGGGTGGACCGACTCAGTATGTTTCTTGGCATTCCGCCCAAGAGCATCGGGCGGCTGGGAGGAGGGCGGCGGCGCTTGAACGGCATGATCGATGTCGCGCTGGTTCAAAGCCTCGTCAGGAACGGGACGGTTCATGATGCCGTGGCCGACTATGGGCAACTGGTGGTGGACGAGTGTCACCATCTCTCGGCCCCCAGTTTCGAATGGGTGGCCCGCAAGGCGAAGGCCAGGTACGTGGTCGGGTTGTCGGCGACCCTGACGCGAAAAGACGGGCACCACCCCATCATTTACATGCAGTGCGGGCCGGTGCGGCACCGCGTCGATGCTCGGCAGCAGGCCGCCGCTCGTCCGTTCACGCATCACGTGATCGTCCGGCCAACAGGATTCCACGCTTTGGAAGGTGGGAGTGCCAATCCCCGATCCGACTTCCAGCGCATCTTTGGGGCCGTCGCCGGGGACGAAGCGCGGAACTCCATGATCTGCGCCGATGTTCTCCAGGCGGTGGCATCGGGCAGGTCGATTCTCGTGCTCACGGAGCGCACCGAGCATCTGGAGGCACTCGCTGCAAATCTGACGCCCCACGCGCCCCATGCCGTCGTTCTCCGAGGAGCAATGGGCCGGCGCGGCCTCCGAGACGCACTCCAGCGACTCGCAGCAACGCCCCCGGATCGAAAGCCGCTCCTTCTGGCAACCGGGCGCTTTATCGGAGAAGGGTTCGACGACTCCCGCTTGGACACGCTCTTCGTCACGCTGCCCGTATCCTGGCATGGCACGATTGCGCAGTATGTGGGCCGGCTTCACCGGATCCACGAAGGGAAGCGCGAAGTCAGGGTCTACGACTACGCGGACCTGGAGGTGCCCATGCTCGGCCGGATGTTCGAACGCCGATGCAGGGGATATGAGGCCGTCGGGTACACGATTCTGCTCCCGGCGAGTGCGTTGCCGGGATGGCCCCCAGAGGTTCCCCTGCCGGTGGACGCGTCGTGGAAGCACGACTACGCCACAAGCGTGCGGCGTCTGGTCCGTGACGGTGTTGATGCACCTCTTGGCCGCCTGTTCGTCGGGGCGACCAGCGCCCCAGGCCCCGACGTCGAGGGAGTCGCCCGCGCGCGGAGTTCATCTGAGGCGTTCCTCTTCGGTCGACTTGAAACGCTGCCAGAAACCCGTGGGAGGTTCCGGCTGAACCAATCCCTTCCGATCGCCTTCGACAACCAGGGTAGGATGGAAGTGGACCTTCTCGATGGCGGAGCGGGACTCGTGATTGAGATCGACGGTTCGCAACATCTGGGCGACCCGGTTGCCTACAGAAGGGATCGGCGGAAGGACTCTCTTCTCCAGGAGCATGGCTACTTTATCCTTCGCTTTCTGGCGCAGGACTTGAGTCGGGACCTGGTTAGTACGTTGGACGCAATTCTCCGAGCTATCTCGAACCGAGAGCGGAAAAAGCTAGAAGCTGGCCCAAGCGGTTGCAGCGCAGGTATTGATGAGTCGATGGCGGGTGGGCTTGCGGCACTCACGGACTAAACCTCAATCGACGCGACCATGGGGCACAGAAGAACCGTTGGGGCCTGAGGCACCCATGAAGATCGTTCCGAGCGTGAGCCAACCGGGGCGAATCGGTTCAGCGTCCACGTTGGCGAAGCGGAACGGCTTTCCGCCCTTCAGTGGATTCGGGATGCCGACGAACAACCTGATCTCCCCGGAAATGGGCTTCACAAAAGCCAGCCTCACGGATTGGGTAGCGGCGGTGGCGGGCAGCAGTTTGTGGAGCACCAAGGGAAGTTCAGCCACCGATTCGGTGCCATTGGACCCAACGGCCATGACCTGTACGGGCCACTCGGCATAGAAGGGGGCAACACCGCGATTCGTGATCGTGACGGATACGACGAGAGCGCCCCGTGCCAACGCAGCCGTCGCCTGGACGACCTGCAATTCATAACCGAGGCCACGCGCCGCCGCGAGCGCACGCCCTCGTTCGTCCGGTGCGAGGGGTTTGGACGTGCTCGAGTCCATGAGCCACGTTGCGTGCGTTTCCTGAATGCAAACCGCGAAGTCCTGCCCGTCCTTGCAGCCTGCGGTCTTCCACAGGCACGGCCAGAGTTCGGGCCGGATCTCGCCGCCGATCGGTGAGGTTCGCCAGCGATCCATGGCAGCGGTCCCGGCGCTCCGCAGCGCCGCGAGATAGAACCAGTCATCTGCCTTACGTCCGGTATCCAGCGTGGCCCAGGCGAAGGAATCGTCGTGGTAACCCATGTTGCGCCGAGCATTCGACGCATGAGCGTGGTCGTTGTCGCCCGCCGGGTAGCGCAGCAGCACCGGCGTTTTACGGAAGGCGGCCTCGTAGGCGTCCATGACTTCGGTCTGAACCCCCTTGGACGCGAACCATTCCGATTGCGGGTAGCAGTGCCACTCGCCCCAGGTACCGAGCAGTCCGGCGGTGATGAAGCCGATGCGCGGGTCACCGTCGTAACGTGCACCGAGTGCGGCGATGAAGTTCGTAAGCGCCCTGCGCAGGCGCGGGTCTTCGTAATCCGGCGTGTGGTCGATGGCGGGCGGGAGCGGTTGGGTGTTGGTGTTGGTCCATGTGCGCACTGTCAACCCGGCTTGGACGAGATACTCCGGTACTCCGCTGGGTTTGCGGGGGTACTCCATGTAAACGCGGAAGACGCTCTGGCACCCACGCGAGGCGATGCCGTCGAGAAGACGCTCCATCGGCGCCCAGTTGAAATTCGTGGGACCGATCATCATCGAAGCGAGCGGCAGATAGTTGAACTCCAACGAATGAGGAAACGTCCTTCCCTGACCGGCATAAGGCACAAAGCCCTTCAGCGGATTGTCCGCTGGGCCGGGTGCATACGCCTTCCGGAAAACCACCGGCTCGTCGGCCAGCACGTGCGCGCCGAGTGCGACAGTCCGACCCGGCTCGGCCTCGACGGCCTTCAGCGCCCGGGCGCGCGCGAGATTGCCAAGGCTTGCGGGCGGATGGGTCTCCGTTGCGAACGGGCTGTGAACGCAGCATGCAGCCACAAGCGCGATGAGAACCCAGGCGGTTTTCGACGGTAATCGCTTCATGAAAGGGGTGGAAGGCAATGGGTCAGACGTTGACTATCGACATTCGATCACGGCCTTTGGAAGGCGTCTCGCGAACTCTCCCATCTCCGCCCCAAGACCTTTTCCGCGGCCCGGACGATAACGTGCCACTCCGGCCGCAGCCCCAGGTTCGCCTCCCGAATGCTTCTCGCTTGCCCGCCAGGCTCCCTTGCGGCGGCGCGCAGCAGTGCCCGGGCCTCATCCGCATCCCCCACAATGCCGCTCCGGCTACCAATCCTTCCCACGGAGTCTCCAGGCGCCCCTGCCGGATGGGCGCTTCCGTGTAGGCCACCAAGGCTGCCGTCTGCGCCTTCTTACCTCTCCCCCTGCATCCCGCCGGAATCCGATCTCTCGTCAGCCAGCCCAAGGAATCGGCGTCCGTCTTCGTCGGTCCGCCAGATCGCCTCCCCGCCGTTCCCCCGGCTCATCACGTGATACCACCCGTCCGTAACATGAATCCTCAAACCCCTCGCCATGTCCTCACATTCACCAGTCGCCCAAAGCAATGTCAACTGTCCACGTTTGACCCCATTGCTTCAGTTATTCATCCAGCAACAAGGGGGAGGCGACAAAACCATAGCCGGGTTCGTGGGCCGAAAATCCGCTCTTGAGATTGACCTCCCAGCGAAGTTCCCCGGTGACGACGTTCAAGCACATGAATCGTCCGTCGAGGCCTTGGACATAGGCTGAGGACGCATCGATTGCCGGTGTCGGTGTCGAGAGGGGGCCGCGAGGGACGCCTTCTCCGAGCTTCTTGGTCCGGCCAATTGTAATGCGCCACCGTTCGTTGCCAGTGGTGGCATCGAGCAATACAGGTGAAGGCGATCACGCCGTAGATGCCCAACAAAGAAAGACAAAGAGCGACGGCGCCGAGCGCCGTTAGCAGAACGGCTGCCGTTCTGAGCAGCGAAAACGCCGGGCTGATGCATTCCTCCAACGTGCCGGTGTGGAAGGCCCTTACCTCCGGAGAGACGCGCGCCACCGCCGCGTTCAGCATTGCCGGAACATCGTCGGCGCCGCTCCGTGATCGGACGAGAGCCACAGCATCGGTTTCTCCCCACTGGATGAGAGAGGTCCAGGCATGGAGCTTCGGGGCTTCGCTCAGGGCACGATATTTTCCGTTCATCGCGATCCCGATCACCTCGCATTCCCGGCCCCAGATTTTGACCGTTTGGCCCAAAGGATTTCGATCGGGGAAAAGCCGCTTCGCGGCGGTCTCGTTGAGAACCACACGGGAGGGCGCCTGGGCGTCGTCTTATTCGCGAGGTGGGCGATCACCAGCATGAGGACCAGCGCCGCCGCCACGGCCAACGAACGCAACAGAGGCAGGCACAGATTCTGCGCGCCCCATGGGCACTGCCCCATGGGAAACACGGTGATCTCGGCTTCACGAGCGTCGCCGAGTTCATCGGGGTAGGCGGTCTGCAATCGGCGCGAGACGACGCCGGCGACAGCACGCGCCTGCGCGCTGCCGATCCCCAGTTGGAGCCGGGCGACGGTGTGGTAGGCGGTCCAGCCTCTCTTGTCCGCCGGGGCGCCGAAGCCCACGTCCGCCTGCATCGCCATCGGCAGCCAGAGGTCGAACGCCAGTCCTCCCGTGATTCCCAGGAAGCCCTTGTCTGCGACGCCGACGATCGTGACCGGATGCCGGTTCACCTGATGGGTTTGCCCAACGATCCCCGGATCGCCCCCCAGTTCGAGCCGCCAGAACCGTTCGCTGACGACGACCTCGGGCGCGCTGCCGGGATGGAGATCGCTCATGGCCACGGCGACGATCCTATCCGGTTCACAGGCCCCGGGAATGCCGATCATCAACACGCCCCGCACCCAGCCGAGGACGACGACATTTGCTCCGATCCCGAGCGCCAGGGTCAGCGCGGCCACGGCGGTGAAGCCGGGGTTCTTCAGCAGTTGGCGGCAGGCGAAGCGGAGATCGTTCATGGCGGATGACGGCGTGGAGGTGAGGTCGCCGATCAAATTGAAGCTCTGGAAGATGAAACCGATCTCGCGGTTGCGGATCCGGGCGCGTTGCGCGTGATCGAGGTTGGCCACCTGCTGGTCGTTCAGCACGTAGGTGCCCTCGCTCGGCGTGTCGAGAAGACCGAGGATGGCGAGCAAGGTCGACTTGCCGCATCCCGACGGCCCCGCGATGGACACGTATTCGCCCTGCGCAATGTCCAGATGGATGCCCGAGAGCGCGTGTGTCTCGATTTCCTCGGTGAGGAAGACTTTCTTGATGCCTTCGAGGCGGATGAGGAGGGAGGACATGAGAAGTCTGGTGATCAGCGCAGGCGGACTTTGTGGTAGGCGTCCCATTGGCTCATGCTGGAGAGGATCACCTGATCCCCTCCTTCAGGCCGTCGATGATCTCGATCGTGCTCACCAAGCTGCGACCCAGCTTCACCGGGACACGGATGGCGTAGCGCCCTTCATCGATGAGCTTGAATGATTGACGAAGCGGATCGGAATCCAGCAGGCACTCCGAACGTCCCGAACCCGTGAATCGTCCGCTTATGGGATTAAGCCGTCCCAAAACCGAAGAGGCGATACGCGAGATTTCACTTTAAGGGCAAACGCAGGTGGGCGACACAGGGGAATTCCTGGATTGAGGAGCGGGAAAGTTCCACCGCGAAAACCCCTTAGATCTCCCGCAGCAGGCGTCCAACCGCTCCATAGCGGAGTTCGGCCATCAGCGGGGGCCAGCACAGGCGCGCGAAGTTCTCCACCGCGCGAGTCCGCTTGCGGCCTGCGGAGCGGCCTTCCAACACCCGGACCAACTCCGCCGGATCGCCCTGCAGCAACGCCTTGCCCCAGCGTCGGAGCGTCTTGGGGTCCACCTCGACGTTTTCGCACAAGGCGCTGAGCTTCACCCTGGAGTTGTAGAGTCGAGCCAGCATGAGCTTGAAACCGTGGGCCTCGGGGTCGTTCGGGACAATCTCAATGATCTCGAAGCCGTAAAACACCAGCGGTCGATCACCTGAGCGGTGGTTCGGGGGCTGTGGTGGGGGGTCTTATCAAACCGACGATTCAATCCAGGAATCGGTCGATGGCTGGAGATTCCCCGTTCGCGATCGGATGGGCCGTCATTGCCGAGGGACCGGAAAAGCGGCGAACTTTTCCCGAAGGCCGTGCAAGCGAGCGTCCAGATCGAAATCGTTGCCGTCCTTCACCGGATAGGCCCGGGCCCTTTCCAGGACGCGAATGGCTTCTTAGAGATCCCGAGCCGTCCCCTGGCCCTGCCCGTAAGCCAGGGCATCCGACAGACCTACGTAGCCGCTGGCGCGATCCGCGTGATCGGCAATCAGCCGATCGAACAGGCCACGACCTCGGTCGATCTGACCGCAGCGAAAATGCAGGGTGGCGAGATCGTGCAGGAAATGGAGATCGCTCGATTCCTCGGGGAATGTCGCCAGCATTTCCTCAATGAACCGAATGCCCAGCGGGGCGCACAAAGGCTCTTGCAAAGCCCCGTTGACTGCTTCGAGGCAGAAATCGCGTACCCAATTGGACAGCATCTGGGTTCGCCCTTGAAACATGGACCTATCCGCATCCATCAGATTTCTGGTCTGGGGTTGGACCAGGGGTCGAAGGCCTGTCCAAGCCTGCATCCACAGTTCCAACGCGGCGAGAGATCTCCGTCCCTCAAGCTGTTGATAGCCGTCGCTCATCCAGTCATCGATCATCTCCAGTGAGGGTCGCGAGGGACAGAATCGCCTCCAAAGTTCGCAGGCCGCCAGCCCGACGAAACCATCGGACCAAGCTGCGCCCTCCGATCCCCCCTTGTCCCAGCAGTGGGCGGCGTCCCACGCGGAGACATAGCCATGGGCGGCACCCACAAAGGCTGGCCTGGAATACTCGATGCCGCGGCTCAGGAGTCCCTCCTCGATGGACTCGGTCGAGAGGGCAGCCATTTTCCGCGGACTCCACCGGTTCGCAAATGACGCACGTTCGCCGCCGGTCAACCGCACCACGCGGTCCTCGTCATCCAGGAGTTTGGCCAACGTGTAGGGAGCGACGTGGAATCCAGTGGTGCGTGCCGGACTCCACACGGCTCCAGGGCCGAAGCTCTCGAAGGGTGGCGATGGATCCTGGTTCCCGTCGAAGGCCTTGCCGAGGCAGCACTTCTTGTACTTCTTCCCGCTGCCACAAGGGCAGGGATCGTTGCGACCGATCTTGGCGGCGGCCTTCCCGCCAACTTCCTCGTTTGGGTCGAATGGCTTCGAATC
>Ga0105048_10000942_pt1 | contig 46504 bp, 37 predicted proteins | sample MAT05_FD_78382 | JGI IMG/M metagenome (GOLD analysis project Ga0105048, IMG submission 78382) | Freshwater microbial communities from Lake Fryxell liftoff mats and glacier meltwater in Antarctica - MAT-05 | ecosystem: Environmental > Aquatic > Freshwater > Ice > Liftoff microbial mat | place...
CAGCCAAGTCAACCGGCGGAGCAATTCCTTGCGCAGCCAAGTCAACCGGCGGAGCAATTCCTGCAGCGCCTTGATGTGCCTCGGCACTCTCGAACGCGAAGCTGAGCTCCTTCTTCTCTGCGTCCACACTGACCTTGGCTACGCCGCCGTGTTCGAGCGCACCGAACAGGATCGCGTCGGTCAGCTTGGATTTGAGCTCGTCTTCGATGATGCGCGCCAGCGGACGTGCCCCCATCGATGGCTCGTAGCCCTTTTCGGCGAGGTGAGTGCGGGCGGCTTCGTCGAGCTCGATGGTGACGTTGCGATCGGCTACCAGCGAGCGGAGCTCCTTGATGAACTTGTCGACGATGGAACCCATCACAGCTTTGTCGAGCGGCCCGAACGCGACACGCGCGTCGAGCCGGTTCCTGAACTCGGGGCTGAAGGTGTTCTTGTAGGCGCGATCGTCGTCACCGACGACCCCTCGTTCGCCGAAGCCGACCTTCCCGGTCTGCAGATCGCGGGCGCCCACGTTGCTGGTCATGATCAGCACCAGGTGCCTAAAATCAGCCTTTTTGCCGTCGTTGTCGGTCAAGGTGCCGTGATCCATCACTTGCAGAAGGACTTGGTAAATATCCGGATGCGCTTTCTCGATCTCGTCGAGCAGCAGCACTGCGTGTGGCGTTCTTGCGACCGACTCCGTGAGCAGGCCACCGCGATCGTAGCCGACGTAGCCGGGGGGCGCGCCGATGAGCCGTGAGACGGTATGCCGCTCTTGGTACTCGCTCATGTCGAAGCGCATGAAGCCGATGCCCAGCGTCGTCGCGAGCTGTTTGGCGAGCTCGGTCTTGCCGACACCGGTGGGGCCGGTGAACAAGAATGAGCCGATCGGCTTTTCTGGGCTGCGCAGGCCGGCGCGCGAGAGCTTGATGGCGGCGGTGACTGTCTTGACCGCCGGCTCTTGACCGAAAACGACGTTGTTCAAGTCGGACTCGAGCTTCAGTAAGCGCGACTTGTCGTTTCCAGCGACCTGCTTCGGCGGAATCTGCGCAATCTTGGCGATGACCGTTTCGATGTCGACCGCCTGAATGACGTAACCAGGCCCGTGCGCGAGCTTGGCAACCGCGCCCGATTCATCGAGCAAGTCGATCGCCTTGTCAGGCAGCTTCTTGTCGCGCAGGTAGCGAGCGGCGAGTGTGGCCGCCGCCTCGAGCGCCTCGTCGGTGTACGTGACGCCGTGGTGCTCTTCGTACTTCGGGCGCAACCCTTGAAGGATGCGGCGCGTCTCGTCGACGCTCGGCTCGCCCACCTCGATCTTCTGGAAACGGCGAGCGAGGGCGCCGTCTTTTTCCATGTGGCCGCGCAGCTCTTCGAATGTCGTGGCCCCGATGCAGCGAAGGCGCCCGGAAGCGAGAGCGGGCTTCAGCAGGTTCGACGCGTCCATCGTGCCGCTGCCTGCGCCTGCGCCGATGATGGTGTGGATCTCGTCGATGAAGAGAACGCTATTGGGCTTGTCGGCGAGCGCTTTCAGCACGGCTTTGAGCCGGTTCTCGAAGTCGCCGCGGTAGCGCGTGCCCGCGATGAGCGCGCCCATGTCGAGGCTGAAGATGACGAAGCTCTTGATCGGGTCGGGCACGTCGCCTTCTACGATGCGCTTGGCCAAGCCCTCGACGATCGCCGTCTTTCCGACGCCGGCGTCGCCGATCAGGAGCGGGTTGTTCTTTCGCCGGCGCGACAGCACGTGAATCGTGCGCATGACCTCGTTGTCACGGCCGATCAGCGGGTCGATGCGACCAGCAGCCGCTTCATCGTTGAGGTTCAGCGCGAAGGCCTTGAGCGGGTCTCTGACCTTCGGGGCATCTTCGCTGCCGGGGCCATGCTCGAGGGAGTCCGCGCCGCTCTCGATCACCGGGTCGGCGCCGTCGTCGATCTTGGAGGCGCCGTGCGAGATGTAGTTCACCACATCGAGGCGGGAAATGCCCTGCTCCGAGAGGAACACGACGCTCGCCGAGTCGCGCTCGGCGAAAATGGCGACCACGACGTTTTTGCCCTTCAGCTCTTCTTTGCCGCTCGACTGCACGTGCATCGCTGCGCGGCCGACGACTCGCTGAAAGCCCAGACTCAGCACCGGGGAGTCGAACAGGTCTTCGCTGACGCTTTCGATCTCCTCTTCCAGGTAGGTCTCGAGCTTCTTCTTCAGGGCTTCGATGTCGCCGCCCGAGTGGCGCAGCACCTCTTTCGTCTCTTCATCGAAGAGCAGCGCGTAGAGCAGGTGCTCGACGGTGACGTATTCGTGGCGGCGACGCTCGGCTTCGCGCGACGCCAACCCAAAAGCGACTTCGACCTCAGGACTAATCCGCATTTACCGGGCCTCTAACGTGGTCACTCAGGCTCTGCCGTCAAGCTATTCAGGTTCGGCCGTCAGCAGGAGCGGCATGCCATTTTCTTTGGCGTAGTCCATCACTTCGGCAACTTTCGTTTCTGCGACGTCGCGCGAATAGACACCCGCGACGCCCGCACCCTTGTGATGGACACTCAGCATGATTTGGGTCGCCTCGGTCTCACTCTTCCGGAAAAACTGAGTGAGTACGCGAACAACGAACTCCATCGTCGTGTAGTCGTCGTTGTGCAAGAGCACCTTGAAGCGCCGGGCTTTTTCGAGCTTGGGGCGCTCTTTCGTTTCGACGGAGCCTTCGCGCTCGTCTTCCGAATCGAACTCGTCATCAGGCGGGACCATGCTAGCGGAGAACCTTAGCACCCGCTTGGCGGCTCGCGAGCAGTTGAAACACGGCCATGGGTTCGAGCGTCACCCGCTCCGCGCCATCACGATCTCCAGCGTTCGTTCGATGCACCAGGCCGCGCCCGCGCTGCCCAAGCCGTAGCATGCCAATTGGCGCAGCGCGGGCCTCTGTAGCCGCTCGCCGGCGACCCTGGCTAACCCGAACGCCAGCAGCACCGCGGCGAGCTGCCCCAGCTCGACGCCCACATTGAACAACACCAGCGCCAGCGCAGAAGAGTCGCGTGGCAAACCCAGATCGTTCAGCACGCCGGCGAAGCCGAGGCCGTGGACCAAGCCGAAGATGGCCGCGACCAGCCACGGATAACGTCGGGCAGCAGTCGCGCGATCGTGCAGGCCTTCGCGCGCAACCAAGACGACGCTGGCAGCGATCGTGGCCTCCACCGGCCGGCTCGCCAGGCTCAAGTTGCCGGTCGCCGCGAGCGCGAGCGTGAAGGAGTGCGCCAGCGTGAACGCTGTAATCGTCGTCACCAGGCGACGATTGCAGCCCACGACCAAGAGCAACCCGAGGACGAAGGCCAGATGGTCGAAGCCCGTCGCGATGTGCTTCACGCCGAGCTGTAGCCAGACGAACATTTCGCGCCCTGGCACTCCGCCCACCACGACCCGCGGATCGGCACCGGTGACCAACCGCTCCAGCGTGTCGCCCCCGGCCCATTCGATGATCACGATGACTTGCATCCGGCTGCCGTGCATTCCGTCGAAGCCGATGGTGCCTTGCAACGGTGCTGCGCCGCAGTCGAGCAGGGCGCCTGCATAGCTGCACGGCGCGGGAAAGGTGAGCGCGACACCTGCCGGTGCGCCGCGCGAATCGATCGGCGGTGACCACGCGACATCGAACCGGTGAGGGGCCGACTCTTTGAGTACCAACACGCCCGGCTCGAAGTCGTGCGCCGCGGCGACGCCGGGCCGGGCGAGCAGCGCAATCGTCGCGCAAATGATGGCGAAGAGCCGCTTCATTCGCGAACCACCGTCCACTCGGCGCGCAGCCGATTCATCGCTTTGGCGACGCCCTCCGCTCGCTTCGCATCACGATGGTGTTTCTCGACGTCGCGCCGCGCCGTCTCGAAATCCGGCGCGGCGCCCGCGGTGATGCTGTCGACGCGCACCAGGTGCTGGCCGTGGCGAGAGCTACGTAGCTCCCATGTGTTCACGGCTTGCTCGCTCAACCCCTCGATAAAGGGCTCCCCGAAGGTCGTCGCCAAATCGGCGATCTTGCGGTGGCGATAGCGGCGACCGCCCTGAAAGGGGTCGCCCATCCCTGCCGGTTCGGCGCCGCCGCGCAGCGCCGCCAACAGCTCCGCTGCGCGACTCTTGGCTCCGTCACCTTCCCCTGCGACGAATACCTGGGTGAAATCGACGAGCGGCGGCGCGGCGAAGCGCGCTTCATGTTCGTCGAACCAGGCGTGCAGCTCCGGCTCCGTCGGCTGCGCCAGGAGGACACCCTCCTCTAGAATGCGCGTCATCTTCTGCGCCACGCGCTCGCGGATGCGGGCATCGTCTTTGTCGAGCCCACGCGCCACGCCCGCGCGGAACAAGATCTCCTCGTCGGTCCAGCGTGTGATCAGCTCGCCCAGCTCCGCCTCGTTCGGTGGGCGCCCCATGCTGACCGCGTACTGCTCGGACAGCGAAGCGGTCACCTCTTTGCTCACAACGAGGCGATGTGATCCCGTGCCAGCATTCAGCCTCGCTTCGAGGCCGAACAAGAGCGCGCCGATCAGGACGAAGTGGAGCAGCGGCTCGCGGATGGCCTTCTTAGCGATTGTGAGCGCCGACATTCGACGAGCGTAAGCTGGTTACTCGATCGTGAAGCTCTGAACAGGCGTCGTGACGGTGTGTGCACAATCGGTGGCGCTGGCGTACCACTCGTAGACCTTGCCGCTGCGCAAGCCCGAGACGGTCACCGCGGCGGAGGTCTTCGCCGGGTCGACTTTGCCGGTCTCGGCGAAAGGCCCACCGGAGCCGTCGATCTTGACGTCGAGCGTGAACTCGCTGTTCTCGTCCGTCTCCCACTCGTCCTTCGTGGGCGAGTAGGTGCGGACCGTAAGCTCGTCGTTCAGCGGCGAAAACTCCCAAATGCGCAGCAGCCCGCCGCCGCCGTCGGGTCTGCCTTGGTAGTCGGCCAACATCGAATGAATCACGTGTCCCTCGAAGTCGTCGCTTCGGCGGGCCTCGGCCGCGACATGACCGTTGGTGAACAGGTGAACGTTGGGCGCGTCGCGCATGGCGTCGTAAATGTCTTGGCCCTGCGGTCCAAAGTTACCAGCCGCTCCCACGATGTAGTGCGAATTGACGATGCCGAAGGCGTCGGGGTGCGCCTCGAAGATCGCCCGGCCCCAATCCAAGACAGCCGCGTCGGGGCTTACGTTGAACTGGAAATTCACCACGACGAACTCGACGCCACCGGCGTTGAACGTGACCCAATTTTCGTCGTTGTCGTCGCCGTAGTGGCCGCCGTAGTAGCTCTTGTCGATGAAGCGATCGACACCGAAGTAGACGTTGAAATTGGCCGTGTCGTCTGCTGAGCCATTGGGGCTCTCGTCGTGATTCCCGGGGGTGACGCCATAGGGCATGCCTTCTGGCAGGTTTTCTTGCGGCACTTCCAGTGTGCTCATCGCCTGGTCGGCGACTGTCCACTGCGAAATGGTGGCGCCTTTGTCGACGATGTCGCCATTGTGAATGACGCCCACGATGTTGTAGGCGGCTTGGTTCGCCATGATCCACTTCGTCTGGTCATAGAAGAAGTCGTGGTTGTCGTCTGGGCGCGTGTAGTACTGCGTGTCGGGCAGCACGACGATGGTGAAGTCGTCGTCGCCGGTGATCTCGCGAAGGTGAAATGTCACCACCATGTTCTCGGCCTCGGGGTCGGCGATGTCGACTTCGAGATCGACGGAGCCTGCAGCGACGGCGGCGCCTGCCTCGGGGCTGAGTGGGGTAATCGAGGGTGCGCCACCGAGATCCGTGACGGCGCCGGGCTTCGTCGAGACTGCACCGACGATCGTGCCATTGCTGGCGCCCACGCTGTTTGGTGCGCCGGTCTCACCTTCATCCAGCGCCCAGCGCCCGACGAGGCCGGCACCCGGCGGCGCGGTCACGATCATGCCGGCAGCGATCTCCGCATCGGAGCGCGCGTGGTCCCACACGCGCACTTCATCCAGCGCGCCATGCAGGCTGCCAGCCGCGACACCCGCCGAATTGAAGGCGGCACCCAAGCCGAAGTGTTGAATGCTGTCGGCGCGCGGCGTCGCGTTCACCGCGAGCTGAGCGTCGAGCACGCCGTCCAGATAGAGGCGCCAGTTGGTTCCGTCGTAGGTGGCAGCGACATGGTGCCAGCTGCCCCAAGGCACCGCCGTAACGCCCGTGATGGGGTGATTCAGCCCAGTCTCGGCGTCTTCGAAATCTGCGCCGAGCACGTCGCCGAAGAACCCGAACGCATAGTTGCAGTCCAGATTGGTGCCGTCGCTCTCACCGCGGCCTTTGCCTGCGATCGGCACCAGCTGTAGCCCGCCCGCGCCCGTGCCCGCCGTAGCTCCTTTGCCGTCGCGGCGCACCCAGCCCTCGACCGTGAAGGTGGCCAGACCGAGCTCGGGCGCGACGCCCATCGACACCGAGTCGCCGTCACCGTCGAGCGCGAGCGCGCTGGTACCGATCTCGATGCCAGCGGTACACGCAGGGTCGTCTTCAGCGCCGCCGCCGTCGCCTTCGCCGCTGCCTCCGCCTTCCGTATTGTTGGCGCCTTCACCTCCAGTGCCGTCGCCGTCGGGATCGGCGGAGTCATCGCTACAGCCAGCGAGGGACGACGCGAAGAGAAAGAGCAACGATCCCACTCGGGGCAACGTTGTGGTCGACATGGGTTGCTTCTAACGCGGCGCTGCGAATGACGGAATGTGCGTACTTCGCTGGGCGATTCGCCACCCTGGTCAGCGTTGGCTCACGCGAGGGGTGACAAGCCGGACGCTGTCGCTTCAAAATTGCAGCCCGCGTGCGACTACTTGACCAGTCGCGCGCTCAGCGTCGCCTGGCAACCTGCGAGCTTGGGATTCTTGTTGCACAGCGCCTTCTTGATGGCCTCAGCATGGACTGCGCGCGTCTTGATTTGGTTGTTCACTACGAAGGTGGGGTCCAACAGTGATGTTGCTGTTCAGCGAGTGTGCGCGCGAGCTCACGAGCAGCTTCGCGCCCTCGACGCCCTCGACGCCCTCGGCGCATTGGGCGATCGCGACAGGGTCGAAGCCTGTCGCGTCGCCGGTGCAGAGCTGCCAGTCAGCGCTCGGCGGAGCGGCTGCGCGACAGTAGAGGTACTGGAGAAAACGCAGCTTCGGTTTGTAGAGCTTCTGCACGCAGCGTTGCCTGCGCGCTTCGACGTTGCCTTGCGTCGGACTGGAGCCGACGCAGCACCCACTATCAGGTCGTGCATTTCGGGCGACTTGGGGGCGTCCGCAGCCGCGCACGAGAGCCCCAAACCGGAAAGCGTCGTAGCCCAGCGGTGTAGCCTACTCATCAGCGCGAGTGGGTTCGAGTGAGCATCCGGGTAGCAGAAGTTGCGACCCGCCTTCGAGCAGCTCCATCACGCCCTGTCCACAACATCGACGGACATGCGAGGACAGCTAGTCGACTCGCGCACCTCGCTCGTGAAAGGCTGCCGAGATGAGCCGGCGACGCGAGGCATGGCAGCAACACGCCCACATCGAGAAGCCAGGGCAAGCGTCGCCCTTCGCGGTTCGCTTCCTCACGCGCTTCATGCTGCCGCTGGTTCGCGTGCTGTTCCGCGCGACTCTAACGGGCGAAGAACAGCTGCCGACGAAGGGCGCGTTTCTGCTGGTCGCCAATCACCCGTCGAGCCTCGGCGTCGCCGAGTTTGCCGCCTTCATGGCGCTGTACGCCGACCGCTTCGGTGGCAGCCGACCGCTGGCTGGCTTCGCGCATGCAGCCTCGTTTCGTTGGTGGCCGCTCTCGATCGTCTTTCCGCAGATCGGCGCCATCCCTTCCACGTATGAGGCCGCCGCGTGCACCTTGTCGGCCGGCGTTCCGATCGCGCTGTTTCCTGGCAGCGACCACGAAGGCTTTCGCCCATTCTGGCAACAAGGTCGCGCGGACTTCGGTGGCCGTGTCGGCTTTCTGAGGCTTGCCAAGCAGGCGTGGGTCCCCATCGTGCCAATGGCATTCATTGGCGTAACGGCACCATTACTTCATCGATCTTTTGTCTTGCCGTACCTATTCGCGTGGCCTCGACTGGTTGGCGTGAAACGCTACGGCCTCAGCGTTCTCGCTGTTGTCGGCGCGCTCTTGATCATGGCGCTGGTGCCGCTCGCGTGGCATTGGCGTGCGCTGCTCGTCTTCGGGTGGGCCGCTTCGCCGCTGGCGATGCTTTCGTGGCTGCCCGTGCGAGTCCAGATCCGCATTGGCGCGCCGATCTCGCCAGAAGCCCTGTTTGGAGACCGCTTGGCAGCTGACGCCGCCCTCGTGCCCGCGCTCTCGCAGGTCGAAGCCGGCGTGCAGCGCTTGATCGACGGCGGCGCGATCAACTGATGCTGCGCAAGCGAACCGGCGCCCGATAATCAGGATGGCTGCGGCGATCAGCGGGCGGATGCACGAGAACGAGTGAGGCTATCACCTCCCGCACTGACGTAAGCGGTGCCCCCATGGTTCTTGTGAACGCCTCGAAGCGGTCGCCCATCTCGTTCGAGCTCGCGCTCAGCCTGGCTTCGGCCATCGGAAAGACGACCGCCTCTTCGGTCGCGATATCGCGATGTAAAAGCTCGCAATAGCTCGAGGCCGCGTGCGCCACTTCCTCACGCTGCTGCGCACTCCAGGGCGCGGGCAAGCGAGAGAGCTCGTCCATCGACGCAAGAAGGCCGTTCAGCTGCCCGTGTTCGCACACGGTCGCCGCGACGGGTCCGCGTTCGTGCGCCGGGCAGTTGAGGTCCAGCGTTTGGAAGAGAATGCCTTCTTCCCGGGCGTGATGCCAGTCGGTGACGAACGAGCGCAACACACCCACGAAGCGCGCAGTCTCGACTCGCCCATCGTCTGTGGTCGCCATCAGCTCTTTGGCCCAGGCGCTCAATGCAATCAGCAATGGGGCGATCTCGCGGTGCTCGGACGTCAATACATTCACAGCCGAGAAGGGGATTGCGGCCACGAGTGCGGGCGCGGCGACGCCGAGTGATCTCGGCTCGTGGAAGAACTCCTCTTCCGCGTCGATGTCGTCCATCAGCGCATCCGTGTCGTCTTTTTCGTGGCGCTCGGCAGCTGTCTGATGGCCGAGCAGCCCACCTGCCAAGGCGCCTAGCCCCGCCCCGGCGACAACGCCGAGTGGCCCTGCAAGCACACCGATTGCGCCCCCGGCCAACGCTCCGATTGACGCGTCGAAGAGCTCGGTTGCTGCGTGGTCGGGCTTCGTAAGCGGTTCGGCGCTGGGCCCGGGAGTCTGGGGGTGTGTGGCCATGCCGTCGTAGCAAGCACGGGGCGAGCCAGCACAGGCGGTCGGCGCGCAGCGACCGATTCCTGCAGGAAGCGCGGATTTGCCCGTTGGCGGGGCGTGGCAGAAAGGTGCGCGGCGGGCGCAAACGAGTCGTTCACGCGCAGATTTGGCGGCCGAATCAGGGAGCGTGATTCTCCGCCAAAAAAGGCCACAGGCTTCAGGCCCAGGGCCACACGCTTCAGGGACAGAGAGTCAGCTTGGCGCCATGGCGTGGCAGCTTAGCTGTGGCCTGAAGCCTGACGCCTTTCGCGCTGCAGCTGGTGACAGCACCGTCGAGATCATACGCGCTCATTTAGCGCGGGGCGCAGGCGAGCGTCAGCAGGGCGGCAGAGAGCACCCCGCTCGGCGTGCGCACATGGTTCGCCAGGTTCCATTCGCTGAGGCAGCGCGCCCACGCGAGCGCCGCGCCTGCTGCGTCAGGGTCGAGCGAAGAGGCGCATTGTTGCGCGGAAGAACGCGCCAGGCTCGAGCGTGCAGGTCGAATGTCACCATTCGTGGATGGCCAGATCGCGGCCATCGCTGCGACGTGCGGCCTCCCGGTGGTCACCGCAAAGTCAACCGATTTTGCGTGGTTCAAGGGTTTGGTTACGCTCAACTGGTCGACTTCGTCGACGGGCTAAACGGCCTGGTCCTACGCGCCTGCGGCTCTCTGCAGCAAGTTCGCTGGGAACTGTGATCGAGAGCTTGCTGCGCGCTCACCCATGGGGCGCATGCGTCGGGCTGCCACGAGATCAAGGATAGAGAAAGCTGCCCACCGTGATCGGTCGAGGGGAACTGCTCGGCGTAATCGTAGTCGACACCATCGTAAGTGCAGCCGCCCACCGACGACGGGCATGTGCGGTCGGTGCACGTTGTCGAGCCATCCGCGTTGCAGTCGCAGAAGTTGCAGTTGTCGCCGACAGGGTAGCGCTCGCCGGCGGTGTGACCTTCGTCGATGCAGCTCGTGCCGCCGCCGGCGCCGCCTGCCGACGAGGTGGAGCCACCCGCGCCACCGGAGCCCCCAGCCCCTCCGTCAGCTTGCACGCCTCCCGCGCCTTCAGCCCCGATGTTGGTCGTGCCGCCTGTATTCGACGAGGTCGAGTCGTCGGTTGTGGCGCTATCGTCGCCACAACCGGGGGCTGTGATCGCTGCCAAGAGGGCGACGAGGAGAAGCGAAGAACGCGTCGAGCTCCGGACAAGGGTCCGGCCACCCGACCTGGCCCAGTCACGACCAGAGCTCGCGCGGTGCGGGCCCCTGGGGCAAGGCGCGCTCCTCGTCCTGCAGGCGGGCGGTCACTTGATCGCGCAGCGTCGGGGCGTCTGACATGCTTCGGCAGCGTACTTCACGGCACGCTGAAAGCGGCGCCGCTCCCGCCGGGGCGCCGAACGCGGCTGCAATCGGCCGAAGGGCACATGGCGGGCGTCAGTTGAAGGGTGACACCCGCTACGCGTGACCCGACTCAGCCTCGCTCGAGAACACTCAGCACCTCGCTCAACAGCCGCTCGAGCTGCTTGGTGTCAGCGCGCGAAAACGTAGGGTCGAGCTGTTGATTCCCCAGAAACGCGGCGTACTCGAGGCGGCCGAGTAGCTCACGTCTGCTGCGCGGCAGGGCCTCCGGCATCAGGTCGGCGAGGTATTGGATGCGCAGCTCGTCGACGCGCTCGACGTAACGCCGCGCGCGTGGGTCGCGCAACCCCCACGCGCGGACGGCGATATCGAGTCGGCAGTCGAGCCGCTTGACTGCGCTGCTCAGCTTGCGGCGTCGGGCTTGTGTATTGGGGCCGAGATTGGCTTCTTCGATTGGGCCTTTGGTGTTTCGCTCTTCCCACGCCTCGAGGGCCGCATCGAGGTACGCGTCCACATTCTCGAAGTGGTGGTAGAACGAGCCCTTCGTCTTGCTGAGCGCCTCACACAGTCGCTCGATGGTGAGTGCGTCTTGGCCGCCCTCGCGCAGCAGCGCAAAGCCTGCTTCTACCCAAGACTCTTTGGTCGATCGCGCCATACCTCAGGCCTGCGCGCCGACGCCGATGAGTAGGGCGAGCAACAGCGACAGTGGCGAATAGAGCAAGCGACTCCACGTCATGTAGGGCGTGCCGCGTATGGCAGGCCGAAACGCGACCTCGAAGAAGCCGCCGATGCCTCTTGCCGTGAAGACCACCACCAGCACGACCGGGGAGAGGTCGAGCAACGCGGCGAGGCGCCCGCCGACGCTCGCTGAGCCAACCGTGAGAACGCAGCCGGCTGCGGCGAACAGCAAGCCCGCCACCAGCCAGGTCAAAAGCTTTCCAGGCATCTTGTTGCCGGGCAGGCCGACGCCGATCACGTGCCGTGTCAGCTCGGCGTGCGAGCTGGCAGGAAACGCGCTGCCAAGCGCCCAGGCAACATGGCAGATGGCAATGGCGACGAGCAGCAGCGCTGCCACCATTCGCGCGCCGGTGGCCAGCGAACCGAGGGACAGCGCGGCGAGGTTGGGTGCGGCGACCGACAGCAACATGATCGGTACGAACAGTGCCCATTGCGGCATGTGCCACACGTTGCCGAAACGTTTGATGCCGTAGGTGATGAACAGCGCGGCAAAACCGCCCGCGCTCGCGGCGGACAGCAACGCGAACAGCCCCTGGTGCTCGCCCCGGATCGCGCTGAAAGCGCCCAGCGCGCCGATCACCAGGAATTGCCAGGTGATCAGATGCCACACGACTTCACTGGTTGCCTTGGCCGTACGGTTCACCCCGCTCTCGAGCACGGGCCGCAGAATCTCGCGACCGCCCAGCACGGCATGAAGGAACGCAGTAAACAGCCACAACGCGGAGACGGACCCGAGGATGCTCGACATGAACCATACCATAGGGTATGTTTTAGGAAAATCAAGAGAGCGGCTAGGCTGCTCAGCCACTCGAAAGGTCGAACACCTTGGCGTAGAACGCAGCCTCTTTCTCGAACACGTCGCGAATCGTCTCGGCCTTGCGAAAGCCGTGTTGCTCGCCTTCGTAACAATGAATCTCGGTCACGACGCCTCGCAGCTCGAGCGCCGCGTGAATGCGCAACGTCTGCTCCGGCAAGACTGCCTTGTCTTCCATTCCTTGGAAGAAGATTACTGGCGTGCGGATTTTGTCGACCAGCGTGATGGGGCTGCGCTCATCGAACGCTCGTTCGCGCTCGGCGCCGGTGCCAAATAGAAAGTTCGCGTAGGGCGACTCGAACTTGTGGGTGGCTTCGGTCAACGAGCGTGGGTCACTGACGCCATACAGGCAAGTCGCGACGCTGAAGGTGTCGGGGTGCCTCGCGAGCGCCAACAGCAGCGTGTAGCCCCCCGCGCTGCCTCCACGGATGGCGAGCTTGCGTCCGTCCACCCTGCCGCGCTCGACCATCGCGCGGGCGCCAAACACACAATCGTCGACGTCGCTTCTGCCCCAACGCCCTCGCAGCTTCTCCCGGTAGGCCCTGCCGAAGCCGACCGAGCCGCGGTAGTTGACGTCGAGGACGGCGAAGCCGCGTGTGGTGAGCTGCAGAATGCCGAGGCCAGCGAGGGGAGCGGCGACGCCCGTTGGTCCGCCGTGGCAGAGAACCATCAGCGGCGGAAGCGAACCGGTTGGCGCATCGGCCCGAGCGCTGACTGGGGCATAGAAGAACGCGTGCGCTTCGTCGCCATCGCTTGTGGCGAAGCGGACCGACTCGGCCACCGGTACATCGCGGGTGCTCAAGATCGCCTGCGACCCCTCGAACAAGTGCGCCGTGGTGTCGCGCAGAACCTGGCGCTCGAGTGTGTCGAGATCACAGTGGAAGAGGCGCGTGGCCGAGCCTGCCCAGCCCTGCGCCAGCAGCACGTCGCGACCACGAACGGCCACCTGTCCGATATGCCCGAGGTCTTCGATCAACGTCTCGCGCTTGCCTGTCTCGACGTCGAAGCGCACCAGCGAAGAACGGCCGCTGGCCATGGGTGCACCGACGATGGTGTGGGCGTCGCTGAAGCCGAACAAGGTCGTACCCAGGTTCCACAGCGGGGCGCCCCATTCTTCGTCAGCGCGGCACACGTGCTCCACTTTGCCATTGCGAAGACGGTGAACGTTCCAGGGCGCCTCCATCGATTCGAGCGCGAAGTAGAGCTCGCCGCCCGGCGACCATTGCGGTGAAAACGCAGATCCGTCTGGGCCGCCGGCGATCTTCTCCGGAGCAGCGAGCGCGCCGTTCGATGCGATGGCGGCGGTATACACGGCAGCGGCGTCCCAGGGCATGTGCGGAGCGCTCCACGCCAAGTATGCCAGCGTCTCGCCTCCTGGCGAGACCCTTGGAAAAGCGAAGAAGTCATGTCCGCGCAAAAGCCAGTCGACCTTGCCCGTCGCGAGATCGACGGAGACGAGGCCGTTCTCGGGGTGGGCATCATCAGCGCCGTAGAGCTCGCCAATGGCGATCAACCGGTTCTGGTGGGCGTCGTGAACCGGCTCGGCGAGCCGCCAGGCGTCGGGCGGTCCGACCAGACGCGGCTCGGACCCGCGCGCGACGCAGTAGATTCCGCGGTCGGTTTGATCGACCAAGTAGAGGTCCTCGCCGATGAAGAGATGTGCGAGACCACCGTATTCATGCACGCGGCTTCGGGCGTTCCGCGGGGCGGGGGACAGATCGCCAGCGGTGCTCACGACGACGCTGCGGCCCGACTCTGCCGGTCGACTCTCCAGCCAGGTAACCGAGCCGCTGGCCGTGAACATCGGGAACGACAGCTTCAGCGCCGCGCCGCTGACCAGCTCTGGCGTAATGGGGGTGGGCCATTGCCCGAACGGGGCGATTGTCTTCGCGTTCATGGTAGTCCCAGCTCTTTTTCCAGCATGGTTATCAGGCGCTCGGGCTCACAGCCGGCGCTGCAGCGCTCTTTCAGGCGCTGGCCGACCACGAACGCGCGCGCGCGAAAGTTGTCGTTGTGGCGTGTGCTAAGAGCTTTTGCGTGGTTGTCCCGGCAGGCGTTACGCCAAGCCTCGTCGCCCGCCGGCCCTTCGTAGCGTTCGAGGCAGCGCTTGCTGTCGCCGCCTTGAGCCTCTTCGAATCGACAATAAACTCTGGGAAGCACCGAATTGACGCGGCAGCGACAATTGCCGCGCTCGCAGGGCGTCACCACGCCTCGATCGAAGGTGTAGCGCGTCGGGCCTTTGCCGAGATCTTCGATTACCTCGCCCGAAATCGGAAATATGCGTGAAGACTGGTATTTTACGTGCCTGACGAAGACCTTCACGCCGCGCAACCAAACCTCCGGGTGAGAAAGGCGAATGGCCTCTAGCGGCTCGGCGTAGCTGGCGGCGTCTACTGCCCAGTCGACGACTTGTTCTGCGGTGGGGTTCGCCACCACGATCTCGGCAGCGAGCCCCATGACCTCGTAGCGACAGCGCAGAGCGGTCGGCAGCTCGGTCGTGGGGGCTTTGACGCAGCTCTCTTCTACATAGGGTTTTGTAGCGATCGACGCCACGAGCGCGGCGGGTGGTGGTGGTCTTACCGGAACCGCGCTGCTGGCACTCTGGACGGCGGGAGCGACGCTCCCGATGCTGGGTTCGGCTGTCGCTACCGAGTCGGCTACCCGCTGAGACACGGCCTGTTGCGAGAGCGCGCGCGGGTCGGGCTCGACCTGGGCCGTGCACGAGAGGCCGGTCGCCAGGGCAACCAGCCCACAGAGCCGGCGCGTCATTGCGGCGGAGCGATCTCGCGCAAGTCGGAGCCGGCCGCGTAGGCGTAGCTCACGAATGCGTCCCAGCCGACCACGTTGATGAACACTGGGGCATTGGACGAAACGCGATGTACGCCGTCGTTTTGCGTGCCGAGGCCGATGATTGGCGGGTCGACGGAGCCGTCGATGGTCGGAAAGGACAGCTGGCAGGTGTAGACGTTGAAGGGCGGTTCGGGCGTGCCTCGCTCTGCGGCGGTGAGGCCGTCAGCAGGCTCGATCAAGCAGATCTCGTAAGTGAGCAGCTGATTGTCGAGCACCACTGCTGCCCCAAAGGGCGCCACGATCGAGATGAAGTCGAAGGCGTATTTGTCCGGCGTCAGAAACACGTAGTCGGTGCGGGCTTGTTCGAGCGGCGGAATCATCACCAAGCTGGGGTCGCCGCCTGGATAACCCGGCTTGGGCACGCTGCACGCCCGCTGACTTGCCATCACTTGACCGACGATGATCGGATCCGACGCCGTCGCGAGAAAGTGCCCGAACACGGTGACCTCTGCCATGTCGCCGAGGCCGGTCAGCACGATCTCGTTGTCTGGCGCGGGCAACGTGGTGGTGATAGTCGAGCCTTGTTCTTGGGTCGCGATGAAGCGCACGTACTCCGGCTCCGGGATCGAGACCAGGTCGGCCCCCGCAGCCCGTGCCGCGTCTCCGCGATTGGGTGTGTGTGGCAGGCCGAAGGTTTTGCCGGCCGAGCGAATGGGTGCGAGCTGATCTTCGAGGTGGTCGGCGCAACAGAAGCGGTCGGCGAGCGTCTCGAAGTGCGGCGCGTCCGATGCTTCATTGCCGCTGAAGACTGCGACCGGCGCATCGGCGAAGATCTGCGTGCCTGAAAAGTCGGCGTTGAAGCCGCCTGTCTCCAGGTTGAGCACGTCGAACGGACCGAGCGTCGCGATGATCTCGCCACCGGGCGGCGTCTCGTCGACCGGGCCGCCACCGATGACGGTGGTCGTGGGCACCACGCGGACCGTCGTCTCTTCACGCGTGCCCACGATGGTGAGGGTCGCGCGTAGATGAATTGGGTCGAGCGGATTGAAGTTGGTCGCGGGGTCGTCGGTGGCCGCGATGGTCTGCGGCCAGCCGAGCACCACATACGAGAGCAGCAAGCTGGAGGTGCCGTAGTCGAGCGCCTCTGTTGGATACAGCAGCGATGCGTCATTGGAGAAGACGCTCACGTTCTCCAGCGGATTGAACTGGTACGCCACCACTGGAAAGTCGGTCTTGATGCGGTAAGCGTGCCGCGTGAGCGCTGTGTGTGTGCCGGTGTCGAACTCGCCTGGCGGGCTGCCATCGATCTCGCGCGGCCCGAGCTTGAACACCTCGAGATTGAGCGGCGCAATCGTGGTGCTGGCGATCTGAAACGGCGCGTTGAGCTCGCCTGGTGACGAGTCGTCTTGTTCGATCACGACTTGGATCGGCACGTCCGGCTGGGGGTTCGACACGACTACGGCGAATTGCTGAGCCGCCGCGTTGCTGGTGGCGTCGATGTTGGCGTTGTCCAGATCGACCGCCCAATATTCGCAGCCGACATTGCTCTTCTCGATGCGTGCAGTGACGCAGAGCTGGTCGCAAGCGCCATTGCGGCAGGCAAACCCCATCGACGCGTCGCAGGTGTCGACGAAGCTGGACGATTCGCCGTCGGAGCCGCACTTGCGCACGTCGAGGCCGTCGCAGAAAAGACCGTCGGGGATACATGTCTTGCACTCGAAGATGCCCTCGACGCAGATCTTGCCTTGTGCGGCGCAGTCGTCGTCGACCACCCAGCTCGCGTTGCTACCGGTCCCCTCGCAGCGCTCGACAGCCGTGCTGCAACGCAGCGCGCCCGCGATGCACGCTGCCGGCGGCGGCTCTACATCGAGCCAGCGATCGCCGCGATCGAAACATGCGAACGGCAATGAGCAGGCGAGGGCGATCGAGGTGACTCCGATCGAGAGCGTGCCGCGACGACCGTCTCTGTCGATCGCACCTGCCTGCGTCACGGCAGATGAGCTTCGACGTAGTCGAGCGAATATGCGCTCATTCCAACCGGGCGCAGATTTCGGTAGCGGAGCTTGGCGTAGTCGAAGTCGTCGACTCGCGCGCCGTATACCCCCACCACGATTGGGCCGGAGGGCAACCCAGAGTCTGGCAGCTGTCGTAAGTCGGGCAGCTCGATGGCCTGTGAGCCGCCAGGAGCTGCGACAGTCCAGTGCATCAACCCGTTGCCGCTGGCGATATCGTAGACGGTCAAGTCAGGCGGCGCGCCAGCGCCGAACGTCGTCTCGAGGTGGCTGCCGTCCCAGGTCGCGTTGAGCGCCGGTTCGTCGACCGTGGGCAAGCCAACGAAGCCGTCGACGACGATGGGAAACGCAGTTGTCGTGGTCTGCAAACTGCCGACGACGCTCATGGGTGCCAAGAACGTGGGCCCTGTCACGGCGCGCGCGGAGGCGAAGTAGGTGGCGCCGTCGAAGCCCCCCGCCAAAAGCGGCAGGCCCACGAACGACACGTTGCCGTTCAGCGGCAACAAGGGCGCCTTCTGCCCGGCCGGCAAGATCGCGAAGCCATCGGTGCCGAGCCGGATAGAGACGTTGGAGAGCAGACGATCTGGGCCGTTGGAGCCGGGTGGGGGTGGGTTCGGATCCAGCGTGAGCGCGAGATCGAGCGCCGTCATCTCGATGTACACCTCGGTCGTGGTCTCATCGCCGACGACAGGGACGCCGCGGACGAGGCCCATCGAGTAGGCGACGAAGGTCGCGGGTGTCTTCGTGCGGTCTTCGAGGCCCGCCAACGCGTAGTAGGTGCGATTGCCGGGCGAGCTGCCGACTGCGAACTGATAGCCGAGGCCGCCGTCGGCTGAAGGCAAGATGGCGGCGGTCGCGACCGGCAACACGAACTGCGCCGTCGGGTTCAAGCTCGCCGAGAACAGATACGCAGCCTGCCGCTCGTCACCGATGGGCTGCGGCACCAAGAATGGCCCCTTCTGGAACTCGCCGGTCTGCGGGAAGACGATCTCGCCCTCGACGAAGCCGATGCTGGAGAACTTGCCGCCGACGCCCGGCGGGTCACCGTCACCGGCGCATGCAGGTGTCAGCATCGGGTCGAGGTAGACGGTGACGGTGTCGACCGGCACGCCCACGAAGCTGATTGGGCTGTGGCAGAGGGCGGCGACCGAAACCGTCACGGCGCCGGTCAGCGATGGGTCGTTGATCACCACTACGCCCGTGCCGTCGACTTGTTCGATGATGGCGCTGGCGATGTCGCTACCGACGACGACGTTGGCACCCGCGAGGGCGTCGCCGGTGAAATTGTCGTACACCAAGACGCGCAGGCTGCCGTCGAGCGGCTCGCCGCTGAGGCCGCCTTTGTAGCCGTCCGCAGAGTCTTCGTAGGTGTAGCCATCGAGCACCGTGATGGTCTCGTCGCCGCCGTCGACGCGAACTGCCTTGGCGCCGGGCGTGCCCTTCGGCACCACGCATTCGATCTCGGTTTTCCCGGTAATCGTCATGCTCTGGCAAGGCAGGTTGTCGATGAAGGCCACTGTGTCGGTGTCCCAGTTGGTGCCTTGACCGACAATGGTGATCTCGGTGCCGCCTGAGACCGGGCCAGTGGAGGGATCTGCGTAGAGCGCGTCGTAGGCGTAGCCGCCAGCGAGCGTACGCAGCGTCGAATCGTCGTCGCCGTTCTGGGTGGAGAGATCGACCGGGCCGCGCGCGCCCGGAGGCGCCGTCACTTGGACGCGGGTGGCGTCGATCGGCACCACGTCGCTGACCTCGACGGCGCCGAACCAGACGCGCACGTCGGACCCGAAGCCGTTGCCTGTGACGATGACGCGATCGCCGCCGCTGAACGGCCCGTGAGAAGGAGTGGCGCCGACGACGGCGTGCGGCTCGGTAACGGGCGCGTCCGGCCAGGCATCGGCGATGCCACCACCGGTTTCACCGAAACCGGCATCTTCATCGCCGGTGATTGGATCGAGTGGGGGGCCGCCTGCCAGGCATGAAGGCAAGGCTGCGGCTCCAACGAATGCCGCCAAGCTTGCAGCCAGGAGGAGCGCGCGCTTTTTCGCTCCGAACATGGCCGGAAGTATACCCGCGGGGCGCTCGGCGTCGGCCACCGATTGCAGCGGCGAAGCAACTCCTTGCGAAGCCAATCGAGGCAGGCGACAAAACGCCTGAATCGTGGGGGGTCTATTGACTACACGCCGCAAAAAAGTAGAGTGCGCGCCCTTCGCGGTGACCTCTCACCGCGGGCTCTCGGCAAACAGCGAGAGACTCGGCTGAAACGCAGGTTCCTGCGCAGAAGCTAATCGTCACACGCCTTGTCTGGCCCGTCGCTCCAAAAGCTACGGTCCGGCGGAGCGGGTCCCGGTGCTCGGCGCTTCGACTCAGTCGACGGTGCCGGGTTGGCCCGTCCGAGGCGGAGGACACAACCGGAAAGGACCTTGAAAAATGAGTGAAGTAGAGATCGCGCCCGCACCGCCGGCCGATGAATCGATCAGCGCCGACGCTCCCGTGGCCATGGCCCAAGCCTCCGGCGGTTTCCCCCTTCCGCTGCGCACGATGCTCGATGCAGGCGTGCACTTCGGTCACCAGACCAAGCGCTGGAACCCGAAGATGCGCCCGTACATCTACGGCGCCCGCAACGGCATCCACATCGTCGACCTCGACCAGTCGGTGCGCCTCTTCAAGAAGGCCTACGACTTCATCGTCGACGCTGTCGGTCGTGGTGGTCACGTGCTCTTCGTCGGCACCAAGCGCCAGGCGCAAGAGATCGTGCAAGAGCAGGTCAAGCGCTGCGGCATGTACTTCGTCACCAACCGCTGGCTCGGCGGCACGCTGACCAACTTCCGCACCATCAAGGGCGGCCTCGATCGCCTGCGCACCCTCGAGCGCATGAAAGAAGACGGCACCCACGAGCAGCTCCTGAAGAAAGAGGTCGCCAAGCTCGAGAAAGAGCGCGAGCGCCTCGAGAAGTACCTCGGCGGCTTGAAGAACATGGGCTCGGTCCCGCACGCGATGTTCGTGATCGACCCCCATCAAGAGGCGATCGCCATCAGCGAAGCCCGCCGTCTCGGCATCGCAGTCGTGGCCATCACCGACACCAACTGCGACCCCGACCTCGTCGACTTCGTGATCCCCGGCAACGACGACGCGATCCGCTCGATCAAGCTCATCACCTCGCGCATCGCCGACGCTTGTGTCGAAGGTGTACAGCGCCGTCGCACCGAGGGTGAGTCGCGCCGGACAGAGGGTGATGTCCCGGTCGTCTCTCGTCGCAGCCGTAACTAGCAGTAGGAGTTCATCATGAGTGGCGTTACCCCCCAGGCTATCAAAGAGCTGCGTGAGCGGACCCAAGCGGGCATGAGCGATTGCAGGAATGCGCTCGTGGAATCCGGAGGCGATCTCGAGAAGGCGATCGAGGTCATCCTCAAGAAAGGTCTCGCCAAGGGCGCCAAGCGCGCTTCTGCGATCGCGACAGAGGGCGAAGTTCGCGCTGCCGTCTCCGCCGACAAGCGCGAAGCGACCATGGTCGAGGTCAACATCCAGACTGATTTCGCCGCACGCAGCGAGGGCTTCCAGAAGTTTCTCGCCGACGTGATGGCGTCTGCGGTCGCGGCGCCTGCTGGCATTGACTTGGCCAGCGCACCCCTGGCCGGTCGCACGGTCGGTGAGGTCGCTGCCGAGCTCACCGGCAAGATCGGCGAGAAGGTCGACGTTCGTCGCTGGGAGCGACTCGCCGTCCCCGCCGGCAAGAAGGGCATCGCCGTCTCGTACGTCCACATGGGCGGCAAGATCGGCGTCATACTGGCGCTCGAGACCGAGAGCGACACCGCCGCGGCGCATGCCGAGGTCGTGAAGTTCGCAGAAGACACGGCGATGCAAATCGCGGCCATGACCCCGCTCGTGCTCAAGCGCGACGAGGTCAGCGCCGACACCATCGCCAAGCAGAAGGAGATCTTCGAGGGTCAGCTGCGTGAAGACCCCAAGCCGAAGCCCGAAGCCAGCTGGCCCAAGATCATCGAAGGCAAGCTGACCAAGTGGTACTCGGAGATCGCCCTGCTCGACCAAGAGTCGGTTGTGACGCCGGGCAGCACCATCGATAAGCTGCGCGAAGCTGCCAGCAAAGCAGCAGGCGCAGCGGTGACGATCGTGCGCTTCGTTCGCTTCGAGCGCGGCGACGGCCTCGCCAAGAAGCAGGAGAACTTCGCCGAAGAAGTCGCCAAGATGACGGCACAGGCCTGAAAAGGAGCTGAGCTTGCTGGCCGCGATCTCGGTCGATTTGGACGAGGTCGCGCTGTATCGCAAGATCCACGGGCTGCCCGCTCCTCAGGGAGAAGGCGGCCCGTTGGTTTATCGGGCGGCGCTGCCCAGGGCGTTCAAGCTCGCCGAGCGGCTCGGCATTCCGCTGACGTTTTTCGCCGTGAGCAGAGACTTGGTCGATCCGACGTCGGCCTCAGCGCTGCGAACGGCAATCAGTCTGGGCCATACTGTCGAGAGTCACTCGGCGTCGCACCCGTACGATCTGATTCGTCTGGGGACCGAGCGCATACGCGCCGAGATCCGCGAGAGCTTCGATGACATCGAGCGCGCGGTGGGCGCGCGGCCGGTGGGCTTCCGAGCGCCTGGCTATTCGCTCAGCGACGGGGTGCTCGACGCGTTGGAAGAGGCAGGCGCTGGCTTCGACGCATCGGCGTTTCCTTGCCCTGCGTACTACCTGGCGAAGCTCGCCGTGCTCGGCGCGATGTTCGAGCGGGGTCGGCATTCGGCGAGCATCGTCGCGTCACCCGTGCAGCTCTTCGCCCCGACAGAGCCTTATCGGCCTGGAAAATCTTGGTGGAGAAAGGGCGATCGCCGCTTGATCGAGATCCCGATGCGCGTGACGCGCGGCGTGCGCCTGCCGGTGATCGGCACCACCTTGCTGTACGCGGGCGAGCGGGGAGGTCCGCGGCTGATCGACGCATGTGGCTTGCCGTCCAGCTTTTCGCTCGAGCTGCACGGCGTCGACTTCTTGGAGCCGGACGACGGCGTCGCCGATCTCGCCAAACACCAGATCGAGCTGACCCGCCCCCTGGCGCAGCGACTGCGCATCCTGGAGGCCTGCGTCCTTCGCCTGAAGAAGAAGGGCTACAAGCTCGTCTCGCTGCGCGATCTCGCGGCCTCCGTGGCGGCGGCGCACGCGCAACGTCACATCGCTTTGTACTGAATGGTCTCGCTGCCGTCTTCGGCGGCGCGGTCGACGCGGCTGAGCGTCTCCGGCGAAATGCCCGACGCAGCGATGAACTGGCGCGCCTCTTCGCAGTCGCCGTAGGCGAGCTCGTCGGGCTTGCCTTGGGCGATGATTTTGCCCTTCACCAGCAAAAACGCCTGGTGCGCGATGCGAAAGGTGCTCGTCATGTCGTGCGAGATGACGACGCTGGTGACGCCGAAGCGGTCGCGCGTCTCTTCGATCAGATCGTCGACCATGCGGCTGGTGATCGGGTCCAGGCCGCTGGTGGGTTCGTCGTACACGATGATGCGAGGCTCGAGCATGAGCGCGCGCGCGAGGCCGACGCGCTTGCGCTGCCCGCCCGAGAGCTGGCTGGGCATGGCGTCGTGTTTTCCCTCGAGCCCGAGCAGCTTGAGCATGTCGAGCACCTTTTCACGCACGTCTTTACGCGACATGTTCTTGCGGTGCTCCCTCAGAGGGAACGCGACATTGTCGAAGATGGTGAGCGAATCGAGCAGCGCCGCATACTGAAACACCATGCCGAACTTTTGCCGCACGCGGTTGAGCTGGACTTCGCCGAGCGGCGCGATGTCTTCGCCCTCGACCCAGATGCGACCAGTGGTCGGCTTCTCGAGGGCGATCAGCATGCGCAGCAAGGTCGTCTTGCCCGCGCCGGAGCCGCCGATCACCACCGCGGTTTGGCGCTTCTTCAGGTGAAGCGTGACGCCACGCAGCACCACCGTGTCCGCGCCGAAGGTCTTGGTGACGTTGTCGACGAAAATGTGGTCGTCGGGCTGGAAGCCGGGCGGGGCGAGCTGCACGGGGCGCTGCGCATCTTGCACCCGCGCGGCCCCTGGTGCTAGCTCGCCTTCACCATGACTGAAGCAATGCTCAAGCGAATCCTGGACGAGGCCCAAGCCAAGAAGGGCGAGGGTGGCGAGCAAGAGCTCGGCGAAGGGCGGCGTATTACGCTGTATGCAGCGCACGCAGGTGTACCGCTGACGGTGAGCAAGGTGGTGGCGCTCCGCGTGACCGAGGGCACCCTGCACGCCCGCAACGACAAGGGCGAACGTTTCTTTCTCGCGCTGGAAGATGTGTTCGCAGCTGGCGTCGAGGGCGGCACCGCCGCGGCGGCACTTTCACGCAAGGCCGGTTTCGTAGGCCAATAGTCAAGATTGGCCTATCCTTTGCTCCGATGCATCCAGCTGTGCGAAAAGCAGTGCGAGCATTCGAGGCATCGATGAGCGGCCGAGCGACGTCACTTGTTTGTAGCGCGGCCATCGTCGCGTTCGCGCTTGCGACTGGCGTCCCGGCTCGCGCCGACGACACGGGGGCTGCCGATGCCCTCTACGCGGACGCGAAAGCGTTGGCAGAGGCGGGTAACTGGGCTGCCGCGTGTCCCAAATTCGAGGCCAGCCTCGAAGCCTCACGCACCTTGGGTACCCTCCTGAATCTGGCAGATTGTTTCGAGCAAGAGAAAAAGGTCGGCTCGGCGCTGCTCCGCTGGGAAGAAGCGATCGCGTTGGCCACCGAGAAGAACGATGAGCGCGTGAAGTTCGCCACCGAGCGCAAAGCGGCGATCGAAGGGCGCGTTCCAAGCCTGGTACTGGACGTCAAACAAGGCGCCGAGCCGCTTGTCGTGCGGGTCGACAAGCAGACAGTGGAGGCAGGGCGCTATGGGCTGCCCATGAAGGTCGACCCGGGGAAGGTGGTGATCCGCGTGCTCCGCGATGACCAAGAGCTCGAAGCCATCGAGGTCGTGCTGGCCGAGGGCGAGACCAAACGCCAAGCGCTCGACCTCGCGGCGATCGCCAAGGCGCACCCGCTGAAGAAGAACGTGGTGATGGTGCCGGCCAACCCAGCGCAAGGTTACGCTGGGATCGCGACGTTGAGCGTTGGCCTGGCAGGCCTGGCCACCTTCGGCATCATGGAGGCGGTGGCCCTCGGCCAACGCGCTGCAGCCGATGGCGAAGGCAGCTGCTTCGAGCAAGACGACACCACCATCGTGTGCTCGCCACAAGGCTACGAGCTGGCGCAAACGGCCGGCGATGTCGCCGAAATCGGCCAATGGATCGGCGTGGGCGGTCTCGCCGTCGCGGCCCTCGGCCTCACGCTGTTTCTCACGGCGCCGGGCGACCAGCCTGCCGAGGCGGGCGCCACCGCGGCGTTTGCACCTTGGGTGCTGCCGGGTGGCGGCGGCCTCCTCGTCGGTGGGCGCTTCTAAAAATGCTGGCCCGTCTACGTTTCGCGCGGCGGTCCAGGCAGCAGGGTGCTGCGCTGCTGCTGTTCGCTTCGACTGCGACCCTAATTTCTTGCCAGCAGCTGCTCGGGTTGGACGACCCGACCGTCTCGCTCGCAGCGGTCGGGCGTGTTTGCGAGTGTTTGCCGTTGCTCGAACAAGGGCTGCAGTTCGCCGGCGCGGAGGGCGCGGCTTGCGAAACCGCTCTCGGAGAACAACCCGCTGAGCTCCTGCTTACGTTGGCGGCCAACGGCTGTACCGACTGCGACAACGTGAAGGATTGTTACGCCGACCTGACCGCGGCCGCTGCCGAAGACCAGGCTTGCGGGTTGTCCAACGACTGCGCTTCTTGGGCGTGTTGTGCGGGCGAGCTCACCGTGCAGTTCGCAGCGGTCAATGGCGATTTCGAGCCGCAGCTCGTGTCCGAGCCGGACGAGTCGATCTGCTGCACGAGCTGCAGCTCTTGTGATGATGCGCTGCTCCAGCTCAACAGAGGAGCCGGTGTCGTCGCCTGCGCCGAGGCGGAGCAGCCACTCTCCGATTTGCTGGTTTGCGTCCGAACAGATTTTTCCGGCTGCGGCTGTAGCCCTGTCAATGTCGCGCCCGAATGCATCGAGTGCCTGATCAATTTGGCCAAAGATGAGGGGCGCTGCACAGCGGAGTTCCAAGCGTGCACGAATATCGATCGACCGATTGAGGTCGACGAGTGAAGCGCTGGATTGCACCGGCGCTCATCGTGGGTGCGGCCGCGCTGCTCGGCGGCGCCTGCCGCGACATCGTGTCGCCGGAGCCAATCCCCCTCGTACCGCGCTTGTGCACCCTGCTCGAGCAATGCGAAGGCGGTGATTCATGGGACTGCCCGAACACAGTCAGCGACGCCTTCGACGACCTGCCTGAAGATGATCGGCCAGCCGCGTACCAGGAGTTTCTGGGTGCGGATTGCCTGGCCGATTGTCGCAACGCCCGCTCGTGCCGAGACAAGTATCCGCTGTGCGCTCGCAACGGCGGTGGCTGCGACGAAGATGCCGATTGCTGCGGCTTCACCAGTGGCATCGCGGAGTGTCGCGGCTCGAGCGACGGGCAGTGCTGCGCCCCGGACGGTGCTCCCTGCTCGACCGAAGTCGGCTGTTGCGAGGGAGACTGTCAAGGCGGACATTGTGGTGACTTTGCGTGCACGCTCGTGGGCGATCCGTGCGACAGCCACTTCGAGTGCTGTACCAAGCGCTGCGACCTCGCCGCCGAGGTGCCCACGTGCATCCCGAACACCTGCTCGATCATCGGGGAAGGCTGCGAGCTCGCCAGCGACTGCTGTGAGCCGGCCGCGGTCTGCGAGCTGGGCGTCTGCTCGACGAAGCAATGCGAAGGCTGTGACCCCTTCGATCCGAACAACTGCTGTGTCGTTGGAGGCGAAGGCTTCTGCTACCTGCTGCTCAACGAAGAGACCGCGTGTGGCCCGGAAGATTGCCCGCCCGAAGGTGTCGAGTGCGGTGGTGATGAGGACTGTGCTTGCGCCACGGCAGACGTGCGCAATCTGGTTTGCGACGACGCGGCCTTCCCCCACTGCGCTCAATGCCGCGCTGCTGGTGCGACATGTAACCCAGCGCTGACCGAAGCGGAGCACGGATGCTGCGGTAGTTGCGATGCGGCGACGAGCACATGCAGCCCCTGATCCGGTCGTCTGGGGTTGTGCCAAGGGGTGCCGCCGCAGCGCCGCGTCTGCGCGACAGCCGCGCCGGCTGACGACATCTTTCCCGGGTCGAAGAATTGCTAGAGAATGAGTAAGGAACTCCCCCATGCGTTTCTCAGCCGCGTTGTCAGCCGTAGCCTGCGTGTCGCTCGTGGCGTGCTCGCTCGATCACGGCCCCCACCAAGACGGCGGGGGAAGCGACCCAGGCGCTGTCGGCGGCGGCGCTGTGGGAAGCCCCGTAGATGCGGCGTTTGACCCAGCTGAGGATTCGAGCCCGATCAACTCCGGCGGTGGGGGGGCGCTGGGCACTCCCGCCTGCGAGGGCGACGGTCTCACGTTCCAGATCAGCCCCAACGCAACGCACCGGCGGGCGAGCGCGGCGTTTGCCGTCGCTGCGGTGCACGCGAAGACCTGGCCGGACATCAACCGTTCGCTCCTGAGCCATGAAGAGTTCCTCGCGTTCTTCTCCCGCAGCGATCAGGGTTCGCCGTTCGGCCGTGTACGCGGGGCGGAGAACGGAGCGCGCATCTTGGATGTGTTCGTCCCGCCGCCTGCGACACCGCCTGCGCCGATGCATCTCATCTTGGTCGTCGATACCAGCACCAGCATGCGCAACGACCTCGCGCTCGCGGGCGACTTGGTGAAGCAATTCGGCGTAGCGATCAGCGCGCACGCGGACGACCACATGACGGTGATCGAGTGGGGTAGCCAGCCACTGATCTTCGAGGCAAGCTCCGGGGACACCACGGCGCCGTCGACGCGAGCGATGCAGTTGGGAGAAGACTTCGCCGTGCGCGCCAACGAGCTCGCCAACGCCCAACTGGGGCCGGGTGCTTCGCTCGGGCCGGCCGAACAAGTCGTGGCTCAGGCGATCGAAGTCACGCAAGACACACCTCACGTGGTTGTCATCACGGACGGCGGCATCGTGGCCGACTCCGACTCTTTTGCAGCGATCGAGGCTTGGCGCGCGAAACAAAGGTCGGTCGTGTCGTTCTTGGAGATTGCGGGACCCTCCGGAGACGCAAGCGCAGCGCCGACCAGCTTTCACCGCGAGCAGCTCGCCGCCCTGGCGCCAGCTGGCCGCGGGCTCACTCATTTCGTCACCAGCGAAACGCTGCCGCAGTTGATGGCCGACTTCGACGCTGATTTCCGAATCTCGCTGGACGGTGCAGTGCCGCTCTACAACATGGACGGCATCACCGACTTGATCGCCAGCGCAGACAGCGACTTCGCGAGCACGGGGCTGGGCGCTACCGTCCGCCCCGGATGGGCTGCCGGGCGACCCATGTACACCTCGGTCCAGGTGAACAGCTGCACCAGCGAGGCGTTCGGAGCGACGGTGAAGCTCGGTGACGGCGAGCCAGTCGCTTTCACCATCGGCGCTCCAGACGACGAGCGAGTCGCCCGTCTCGGCTACGTTGATCTGCTGTTCCAACTCTTGAGCGGCGACTGCGCTGGTGCTCCCGCGCTCATCCTGCAAGGCCCGCTGGCGGCTCTCGACGCCGGCAATGAAGACATTCAGGCGCTCGTCGACGAGGTGAGCGAGATCTGCGACCTCTGATGAGCGCGCCCGCTGGGCGACGCTGGTCGGTTCACGTTGCGCTCGCCCTGGCTGCGCTGCCGCTCGTGTGGGTCGCGTCCTCATGCCGCACGAGCCCATGACGTTCATGCACGGCGTCTGTCCACCGCTAGAAGACGCCCCTCAGGCTTGCCCGAACCCCTGACTCGGCGAGGACGCCTCCCCGACAATCAGCTAGCGTGACGCCAATGGTGTCGCCCTCCGAGATCAAGGCTCGGCTCGTCGAAGTGCGACGGGTGCTGGCGTCCGAGCTTCCGACGCTGGAGGCGCCCGCCCCGCCGCTCGGGGTGGCCATCAAACCGTGGGCGCTCTCGCTCGGGCGACGTCTGGTCGAAGCGTACGACGAGCTGCTCCAGCCAGTGTTCGCCCTCGCGGCAGAGGCGCCTGTCTCGCTCGCCGCAGTCGGCGGCTACGGTCGCGGCATCGTCGCACTGCGCAGCGATCTGGACGTGCGCATTTTGGCGAACCATGCGCGCGACGCGGAGCAGGTGGTCGACGCCGTGCTCTATCCGCTGTGGGACGCGGGCCTTTCGATCGGCCATCAGACGTTGCTGCTCGGCGACGTGGTCGACCTCGCGCGCGAAGACCTGGCGACCGCCACCTCGCTGCTCGACTGGCGCGTGCTCGCGGGTGACAAGGCGCTCTCGAGCGAGCTGCTCTGGCGCGTCTCCGGCAGTTTGTTTTCGTCGTCGGAGCTCGCGCGTTTCGGCCATCGCTTGGCCGAAGAGCTCGCGCGCCGCCACGAACGCTTCGGTGACTCCGTTTACCTGCTGGAGCCCGACGTGAAGAACGGCGCCGGCGGCTTGCGCGACATGGACATCTTTCGCTGGGCCGCGGCTGCGCGTTATGGCACCGGCGAAATCGACGGCCTCGTTCGCGTGGGCGCCATCGTGCCGCGCGAGGCGCAAGAGCTGTCGGACGCGCAAGAGCGGCTCTGGCGCATTCGCCATTTGCTTCATGCGCACGCCGGTCGACGCAGCGATCGGCTCGTGTTCGATGAGCAAGAAGTGCTGGCAGTGCAGCTCGGCTACGGCGAGGGTGGCGACGCTGTCGAGCGCATGATGAGCGAATACTACCGCGCCGCACGCGCGGTCTCGCGCGGCGTGACGATGATGCTCACGCGCACGATGCACGCCGTCGACAAGAAGCGGCCCAAAGACGAGGACGTCGGCGAGGGCATTCGCTTGTTCGATGGCGCCGTCACGCTGGCCGACACTTCGCGCCTCGAGTCCGAGCCCGCGCTCGCGCTGCGCCTCGTGGCGGTGGCGGCCGAGCGCGACCGGCCGCTGTATCCATTCGCGCGTGAGGGCATCATGCGGCTCGCCAGCGAGGCTTCTTGGTGCGAGCGCCTGCGCAGCGACCCGCTCGCCGCCAAACAGTTCGTCGAGCTTGTCAGCTTGCGCCGCGAGACGTCGTTCGCGAAGGGCAGCGCCCTGCGTGAGCTTCACGAGCTCGGCCTCGTTTTGGCGATGATCCCCGAATTTTTGCCGGTCGTGGGGCGCGTTCACCACGACGTCTACCATGTGTACACGGTCGACGTTCACAGCGTGGCTGCCGTCGACAGGCTGGCAGCGCTCGCGCGCGGGCAGCTCGCCAACGACCACCCGCTCGCCTCGCGCCTCGCCGCAGAGGTTGCAAGCCCTGCGACGCTTGCTTTCGCAACCTTGTTACACGACGTGGGCAAGGCCATCGGCGGCAAAGATCATAGCGAGCGCGGCGCCGAGATGTGCAAGCCCATCTTGGCCAGGCTCGGTTTCAAGGCGGACGAGATCGACGAGGTCGCTACGCTTATCAGCGCGCACCTGACGATGTATCGCTTGGCGACGCGACGCGACGTCGACGACCCTTCGACGATCGACGAGATGGCTGCCAGCGTGCGGACGCGTGAGACGTTGCGCAATTTGTTCCTGCTGACGGTGGTCGACGTGTCGACCACCAGCCCGACTTCGATGACATCGTGGAAAGCCCACATGCTCGACGAGCTCTTCATCGCCACCGATGCGCATCTCTCGGGGGCTGTGGGCGAGACCAACCGAGCCGAGCTGCTCCGCCGGGAGATCGTCTCGTTCGCCGCGGGCTATCTTCAAGGCGAGCCGAACAGCGCGCTCGATCTCGAGTTCGTTCCGGAGTTTCTCGCGAGCATGCCGGATCGCTATTTGATCGCCAGCTCTGCCCAAGCGATCGTCGCGCACGCTGGTGCCGTTCGCAGACACGCGCCGCCTGTGTCGATCGAGATTGTCCCTTCCAGCCATCCGGATGCCGCCGAGGTTTGTGTCGTTGCTGACGACAGACCGGGCCTCTTGGCGATGATCGCCGCAGCTTTCGCAGGCTCGCGCCTCAGCGTCTTGGGCGCGCAGATCTACTCGCGTAAGCTCGGGTCGCGCAGCGGCGTGCAGGCGGTCGACCTTTTTTGGGTGCAAGGCCGTACCGACGGCGCGCAAGGCGCGGTGGCAGCCATCGCCAAGCTGGAACGAGATCTCGGGTTGCTCGTCTCCGGGGCCAGCACCCCCGCCGCCATCGCCCGTCTGGGCACCTCCTCGCCGAGGCGTCCGAGCCCACGCGTGAAGACGCGCGTGCTCGTCGATCACCGCGCTTCGGAGGAGCACACAGTGCTCGAGGTCACGACACTCGACCGGCCTGGTGTGTTGTTCATCATCGCCAACACCCTGTTCGAGCTCGGTCTGTCGATCTCCGTCGCGAAGATCAACACCGAAGGAACCCGCGTCGCCGACGTCTTCTACGTGACCGAACAACACGGCAAGAAGGTCGAGCCTGGCCCGCGCAGCGCGGCGATCGAGCATGCGCTGTTGGCGGCCCTGGTTTTTGACGAGCCGCGCGCCGACGCGCCTGCCGTCACCCGCGGCTGAGCTCGCCGGTCAGCTCAGCTGAGCCTCCCGGCGCTCGCCAGGCGTCTTCTCTCAACCTCCGGTTGAATTGATCAAGGCCAAGGCTGTGACGACAAGGGCGTCAAAGCGTGATACTCGCCGTCAGATGCTTCGGCGCCCGATGCAGAAAGCCAGGACGATGATCGATCTGCGAACGATTTGGGCCGTATTGCCAGTGGTCGTGGCGTGCTCCAGCACCCCCAAGCCGGTCGATGATCAGCTGCGGGCAGACCCGCCGCTCACCTCGGCACAGCCCAGCGCGGCGAAAGGCAACCCAGACCTCGATCGCGGAGTCGCCTTTTTGAAGAACGACAAGTTCGCCGACGCCGTCCCGCACTTGAAGAAGGCGCTCGAAGCCGAGCCGAAAAGCGCCGAGGCGGCCTTCTATCTGGGTGTCGCGATCGAGCAGACTGGCGGCGACAAGGCCGAGGTCGAGAAGCTCTACAAGCAAGCGCTGGCCTTCAACCCCAAGCTGGTCGACGCCGCGCAGAACCTCGCGGCGATGTATCTCGATGAACCGCCGCGGCCGGACGACGCAATTCCAGTCTTGCAAAAGGCACTCAGCCACGCGCCGGGCGATCCAAAGCTCTTGACCAATCTCGGCTACGCGTACTCCCTGAAAAAGGACGTCGAGAAGGCACAAAACGCCTACGAGCAGGCGCTGGCAAAAGAAGACACACCACAGCTTCGCTTCGCGCTCGGCACCGCGCTGTTCGAGAACAAGAAGGCAGAGGCCGCAGTGCCGCATTTGCTCAAAGCCGCCGCCGCCATGAACGACGACGCCGCATCGCTCGCGACGATCGCGGCGATGCTGGGTCCAGGCAAGGCGTTCAGCGACTGTGTGCGCTTGCTCGACCGCGCGCTCACCTTGAAGCCCGGCGTGCCCGAGCTGCTCGTTCGTCGCGGCGTTTGCCAACACGAGCTGAAAAAGGAAAGAGAGGCCGCCAAAGACTTCGAGGCCGCCATCAAGGTCGACGCCAAGTACCAGCCTGCACACTACTACCTGGGGCTTTCGCTGCTCGCGCAAAAGAACAAGCCTGGGGGTCGCAACGCGTTGAAGAAGGCCGTCGCTTTGGGCAAGGACACGCCCATCGGCAAGCGAGCCCAACAAGAGCTCGACAAGCCCTGATCGCTGACCGGCGGGGCGCGTTTACGCGCCCAAAAACGCGAGAATGCGGTCGAGCTCGTCGAGCGAGCCGTAGTGAATCGCCAGGTGACCGGCGCCGGCCTCGTCGTTCACTTCCACGCGAGTACCGAGGCGGCGCGCGAGCCGCGCTTCCAGATCGCGGATCGCGGCGCTCTTCTGATTTCGTGCTGCTCCCGCAGGAGGCGTCTTGACGCCGGCCTTCTTGTCCTTCGCTGCGCGCACGAGCGCCTCGAGCTTGCGAACCGCCAGCCTGCCGCGCACCGTCTTGTCGGCGAGATCGATCAGCGTCTTGTCGTCGGGTGCGCCGAGCAGCGCGCGGGCGTGACCCTCCGACAGCTCGCGTGAGATCACCAGCGAACGGATGGTGGTCGGCAGCTTCAAAAGGCGCAGCGCATTGGTGATCGTCGAGCGATCTTTGCCCATCCGTTCGGCCAGCGACTCGTGGCTGTAGGCGTGCTCGCGCAACAAGCGGTCGTACGCTTCTGCGATCTCGATCGGGTTCAGATCGGCGCGCTGCAGGTTCTCGACCAGCGCAAGCTCGAACGCGGCTTTCGGCGAGACGTCTTTGACGACGACGAGCACCTCTTTCAAGCCCGCGCGCTGCGACGCGCGCCAGCGCCGCTCGCCGGCGATCAGCTCGAATTTGTCGCGGTGCGCTTCGCCGGTGGGGGAGGGCAGGCGACGCACCACGATCGGCTCGATGATGCCGTGCGCGCGGATCGAAGCCGTGAGCTCGTCGAGCTCGGTTTCGTCGAAGTGTTGTCGCGGCTGGCCAGCTTGCGGCACCACCCGCTCGACCGGACACATGAACACTGCGCGTTCGCCGTATGCTTGCGCCGCCTCCGCGCGCACTGGCATGGCAGGCAAGAGGGCGTCGAGGCCGCGGCCGAGGGCTCGCTTCTTCTCCATCAAACCTTCGCCTCGGCGCGCCGCGTCCGCGTTTTGGTCGTCGCTGCGCTGGCTGGCGGCACGCTGGCTGGCGGCACGCTGGCTGGCGGCACGCTGGCTGCGATCTCGCGCACCGGCTTCGCGAGCTGGGGAAGGCCGTCGCACAGCTCACGTGCGAGGCTGAGATACGCCTGCGCGCCGCGGGACTGGGCATCGTAGAGCAGCGCCGGCATCCCGTGCGAAGGCGCCTCCGACAGGCGCACGTTGCGCGGAATCACCGTCTCGAACACCCGGAAGTGTCCGCGCACTTCGTCGGCCACTTGGTGCGTCAGCGAGTTTCGCCCGTCGAACATGGTCAGTACGACACCTTCGACGGTGAGGTCCGGGTTGAATGCGCCCTTGATGCGATCGATGGTCGCCATCAAATGAGTCAGCCCTTCGAGCGCGTAATACTCGCACTGCAGCGGCACGAGCACACGCTCGGCAGCCACCAGCGCATTCACCGTGAGTAGCCCGAGCGAAGGCGGGCAGTCGAGGATCACGAAGTGCGCATCCACGCTTGCAAGCGCGTCACGCAGTCGCGTCGCGCGATTCGGTGCATCGACCAGCTCCAGCTCGGCGGCGACCAGATCTTGTGTGGCAGCGACCAACGTCAGGCCCTTCACGTTGGTGGTCACGGTGGCGTCGGCGATCGATGCGTTGCCGATCAACACGTCGTAGATCGAAAACGCCAACGTCTTCTTGTCGACGCCGCTGCCGCTCGTGGCGTTGCCCTGCGGGTCGCAGTCGACGAGCAAGGTGGGGTGCTCCGCGGCAGCCAAGCTGGCGGCGAGATTGACGCTGGTCGTGGTCTTGCCGACCCCACCTTTTTGATTCGCGACTGCGATGATGATCGGCGCCACCGTGGTCCTTCTGCTGGGTGGCAGTGCCTACACGAGATGTTGCAGGCGGGCTAGGCGAGCCTTCCGCGCTTCACGAAGTGCAGCAAAAGCGCGCACGAATTTGGCCACAGAGCACGCTCGCTCTACATTCACCGACATGTCGTCACATGTGGGTGTGAGTCGGAGCCGACGCCGAGGGCAGATGATCTGCGCCCGGGCGCTGCGAAGCGCGCTCGGCGCTGACTCGACCTCTTCGACAGATCGCATCCTGGCCCTGGGGTTCTGGTCCGGAGCGCGCGTCACGGAGGGATCCGTGACCCTGCTCGGCAAGCGCCCACAAGGCGACACCGCTCGCTCTTAGCTCACTTCCTTTCCTTCAATTCCTTTGTCTGCAGGACGCGCATCAACGAGATGCCGCGCTTGCGCTCTCACGCTCGGACCAACCCTCCGAGGGAGGATTCATGTCGCTTCCCAAAGCATTCAGGAACTTCGCCGAATTCGAACGTGAGGTGCTCTACACCGAGCGAAGAATCGGTCTTTCGCTCGAAGAGATGGTGGAAGACAACGCTTTCGACGCAGAGATCGAGGTCGACGCCGACCCGTTCAGCGAGATGGCGGACCCCAACCCCAGCTACTGATTTCAACCTCCGGTTGAATTCGGCCCCTCCCGGCCACCCGGCCTCATCGGTTGCCTCACCGATGGGGCCATTTCTTTTTCTGCGCATGAAGCGCCCATCTCGTGCGCCGTCGCGACCTCGCTCGAGCTCGCGTTGCGCAAACAAAAATCTCCGAGTCGTCGTTGGCAGTGAGCCGAGCTGCCCACACACATGGACTCCGTGGCGGTAAATATCCGTCTTTCACCAGCGAAACCCGACTACCCCGTTGATCCCGACGGCCCGCGGGTCTAGTTGCCTCCCCCCTCCATGCAAGTCTCCGTCGAGAAGCTGTCGCCCGTCGTCGTCGAATTCTCCGTCGAGATCCCCGCCGAAAGAGTGAAGAGCGAGGTCGACAAGGCCTTCGCTGCCATCGGTCGCACGGCGCGCGTTCGTGGCTACCGCCCGGGCAAAGCGCCCCGGCAAGTGCTGGCGCATCTGTACGGCCCGCGCATCCACCAAGACGTGGCGCAGCGGTTGGTCGACGAGACGCTCGACAAGGCGCTGGCCGAGAAGTCGGTGCAGCCGCTGTCGAAGCCGGCCATCGCGCCGAATCAGCTCTCGCCGGACACGTCCTTCACTTACAAGGCGCGCTTCGAGGTTCGACCTGAAGTCGCCTCGGTGAAGTGGGAAGGGCTCGCCATCAAGCGCAACAAGATCGAGATCGCCGACAGTGCGGTCGACGCCGAGATCGAGAAGCTCCGCCGCGAGCACTCCACGCTCGAGACGCCCGAGCCCGCACGCCCGGCCAAGACGGGCGACAGCGTGTCGGTCACGTTCACCTTGGAAGTAGACGGCAAGCCGCACGCTTCGGGCGAGCAGTCGATCACCACCGAAATTGGTGCCGGCGAGACGATGAAAGAGATCGAAGGCGCGCTTGTCGACGCCTCGATTGGCGATGTGCGTCCGGTCGAGATCACGTTCCCGGCGAAACACCCCTCCAAAGACTTGGCGGGCAAGGCGGCCACCTTCCAAATCACCGTGAAAGACATCAAGCAGCGCGTCTTCCCGAACGTCGACGACGAGTTCGCGAAAGACTGCGGCGAGTACGAGAACCTCGACGCCTTGAAAAAGAGTCTCGTCGAGAAGCTCGAGAAGGCCGCGAAGCAACGCCAGGGCGAAAACGTCGCCGAGCAGCTGGTTGTGCAGCTTTGCCAAGAAAACCAGATCCCGGTGCCCCCGAGCCTGGTCGAGCAGCAGGCCCAGGTGACCGAGCGCGAGCTTCAGCAGTCTGCCCGCCGCGCCAATCAGCGCCTCGATACGTCCGGTGACTTGCGCGCACGCGTGCGGGCAGACGCCGAGATGAAGGTACGCGCAGGCCTGCTCATGGCGGAGATCGCCAAGTTGAAGAGCATCACCGTCGACAACGCCGATCTCGAGAAGGGTTACATCGAGCTGGCGGAGCAGACGGGGAAGAACGTCGCCAAGCTGAAAGCCGAATACCGCGACCCGAAGAAGCGCGAGATGCTGATCGCGATGATCTTGGAAGACAAAATTCTCGATCTCCTCGAGGGCGCTGCCGCCGTCACCGAAGAAACAGCAGTCTGAAGCGTCGACCAGCGCGATAACAAGCGCTATACGTTCGACCACCCTTTCCCGGCCGACCTTCAAGCGATCCGAGGACGAACGAACATGCGACGAGTCGAAAATCGCAACCAAGCGATGCAGTTTCTCGAGCAGAACGGCGAACGGCTTATGCTCGACGCCAACCTCCGGTCGGACGCCGACCCCGAGCGCTCCCACTACATCATCCCGAGCGTCACCGAGGTAACGCATCGTGGCGAGCGCGAGTGGCACATCTTCAGCCGATTGCTCAAAGACCGGATCGTCTTTCTCGGCACAGAGATCGACGACTTCGTTTGCAACGCAGTCATCGCTCAGCTGCTCTTTCTCGACAGCGAAGACCCCGAAAAAGACGTGCAGCTCTACGTGAACAGCCCCGGCGGCGTGGTCACCAGCGGCATCGGCATCTACGACACGATGCAGTACGTACACTGCCCAGTCTCGACCATCTGTATCGGTCAAGCCGCGTCGATGGGCGCCGTCCTGCTCGCCGCCGGTCAAAAGAAGCGTCGCTACGCCCTCCCGAACGCGCGCATCATGGTGCACCAGCCGCTCGGTGGCGCTCGTGGTCAAGCGACCGACATCGAGATTCAGGCCCGCGAGATCAAGCGTCTGAAGGAGCTCATCGTGAACATCCTGGTCGAGGCGACCGGCAAGAGCGCCGAGCAGATCGCGAAGGACATCGACCGCGACTTCTATCTGCAGGCCGACGAAGCCAGAGATTACGGCCTCATCGACGAGGTCATCCCCCGCCGCGAAAAGCTCGTCGCCGAGACGAAAAAAGACAAGTGAACGACCTAGCGGTTGTCTTGCCGTGGCAGGGCTCGGGGTCTACACTTTCGGGCCGATCAGTGAGCTACGAGGGAACAAGTGGAGCGTAGGCGCGACGACCACGGCAGCGGAAACCTGAGCTGCTCTTTCTGCGGAAAATCGCAGAAAGAAGTGAAGAAGCTCATTGCGGGCCCGACGGTGTACATCTGCGACGAGTGCATCGGGCTCTGCAACGACATCATCGCTGAAGAGGTCGAGAAGGAGGAGCCCGCCGCTGGCGTAGCGCCCATCCCCAAGCCTTCGGAGATCAAGGTCATCCTCGACGAGTACGTCGTCGGACAAGACCGCGCGAAGAAGGTTCTCGCGGTTGCGGTGCACAATCACTACAAGCGCATCGACTCGAAGGTCACCGCCAACGACGTCGAGCTCCAAAAGTCGAACATCTTGCTGCTGGGCCCGACGGGCAGCGGCAAGACGCTGCTGGCGCAGACGTTGGCCAAGATCATCAACGTCCCCTTCGCCATCGCAGACGCGACCACGCTGACCGAGGCGGGCTACGTTGGTGAAGACGTCGAGAACATCATCGTTCAGCTTTTGCAGAACGCCGACCACGACGTCGAGCGCGCCCAGCGCGGCATCGTCTACATCGACGAAATCGACAAGATCAGCAGAAAGAGCGATAACCCTTCGATCACCCGCGACGTCAGCGGCGAGGGCGTACAACAGGCCCTCCTGAAGATCATCGAAGGCACCATCGCCAACGTGCCGCCCAAGGGCGGCCGCAAACACCCGCAGCAAGACTTTCTGCAGGTCGACACTGTGAACATCCTGTTCGTGTGCGGCGGCGCATTCGTCGGGCTCGACCAGATCATCCAGCGTCGCATCGGGCAGAGCGCGATCGGCTTCGGCTCCACGGTCCGCTCCAAGAAGGACATGAAGCTCGGTGAGCTGTTGAATCGCGTTCAGCCCGAAGATTTACTCAAATTCGGCCTGATCCCCGAGTTCATCGGCCGCCTGCCCATCGTAGCCACCCTGCACGAGCTGAACGAAGACGCGCTGGTCGACATCCTCACCAAGCCGAAGAACAGCCTGGTCAAGCAATACCAGCGGCTCTTCGAGATGGACCAGGTGAAGCTCAAGTTCACACGCGGCGCACTGACCGCGGTCGCGAAGCTCGCGCTCGAGCGTCACAGCGGCGCGCGCGGCCTGCGCGCCATCCTCGAGAATGCGATGCTCGACATCATGTACGAAATTCCCTCGCGCACCGGCGTGAAGGAGGTCGTCGTGAACGAAGAGGTCATCAACCGCGGTGAAGCGCCGATCATCGTCTACAGCAAAGAGAAAGAGGCCGAGCTCGCCTGAGCCTGCCTTCCCGAGCCTCTTTTAGAATGCCTTCGACCAAAGACGACATGTTCTTCAAGAACGACCGGTCAAAAGCTCCCGCCGAGAGGAGTATTCCGCTCGTTCCGTTGCGCGACATCATCATCTTCCCCCACATGGTCACGCAGCTCTTCGTCGGCCGCGAGAAGTCGATCGCGGCGCTCGACGAGGCGATGGCGAAGGACAAGGGCAAGGAGATTTTCCTCTCCGCGCAGAAGCACGCCAAGACCAACGAGCCGGGGCCGGACGACATCTTCGCCATTGGCGCTGTCGGCGTCATCATGCAGCTCCTGCGGCTGCAAGACGGCACCGTGCGCGTCACGGTCGAGGGGCGGCGCCGGGCCAAGGTGAAGCGCTTCCAACAGACCGAGCCCTTCTTCGCCGTCGAGTGGGAAGAGATCCCCGAGGTGCCGTCGACAGGTCTCGAGATCGAGGCACTGATGCGCAGCGTCAGCTCGACCTTCGAGACGTACGTCAAGCTCAACAAGAAGATCGCGCCTGAGGTGATCGTCACGGTGCAGACGATCGACGACGCATCTCGGCTCGCCGATACGGTCGTCGCCAACCTGCCCACCATCAAGCTCGCCGACCGCCAAGGCCTGCTCGAGATGCCCGACCCGAAGCAGCGGCTCGAGCGCCTGATCGAGCTGATGCAGGCCGAGATCGAGATCTTGCAGGTCGAAAAGAAGATTCGCTCCCGCGTCAAGAAGCAGATGGAGAAGACGCAGAAGGAGTACTACTTAAACGAGCAAATGCAGGCCATCCAGAAAGAGCTGGGTGGTGGCGAGCGCGACGAGTTCAAGAGCGAGATCCAAGAGATCGAAGCTGCGCTCAAGAACAAGCGCATGAGCGAAGAGGCCGTCAACAAGGTCAAAAAAGAGCTCAAGAAGCTGAAGATGATGCATCCCACCAGCGCTGAAGCGACGGTGGTGCGCAACTACATCGACTGGATCCTCGAGCTGCCTTGGTCCGACAAATCGGACGAGCGGTACAACCTGAAAGAGGCCTCGGCGATCCTCGACGAAGATCACTACGGTCTCAAGAAGATCAAAGAGCGCATCCTCGAGTATCTCGCAGTGCAAGCGCTGACGAAGAAGCTCAAGGGACCGGTGCTCTGCTTCGTCGGTCCGCCTGGTGTCGGTAAGACCAGCCTCGGCAAGAGCATCGCGCACGCAACAGGTCGCAAGTTCGTGCGGCTCGCGCTCGGCGGTGTGCGTGACGAGGCCGAGATTCGTGGCCATCGCCGTACCTACATCGGCGCGCTCCCCGGAAAGATCGTGCAGAGCCTGAAGAAGGTCGGCACCAACAACCCGGTCTTTTTGCTCGACGAGGTCGACAAGATGTCGAGCGACTTCCGCGGTGACCCGGCCGCAGCGCTGCTCGAGGTGCTCGACCCGGAGCAGAACCACACCTTCAACGATCACTACCTCGATCTCGACTACGACCTCTCCGACGTGATGTTCATCACCACCGCGAACTCGCTGTCGGGCATCCCGGTGCCGCTGCAAGACCGGATGGAGATCATCCAGCTCAGTGGCTACACCGAGTTCGAGAAGCTCAACATCGCGCAGAAGTACCTGGTGCCGCGCCAGATCAAGGACAACGGTCTCGACACGGTGCCCGTCAGCTTCACCGAAGGCGCGCTGCGCACCATCATCCACCACTACACGAAAGAGAGCGGCGTTCGCTCACTCGAGCGCGAGATCTCCAGCGTGTGTCGCAAGCTCGCGCGCCGAGTGGTCGAAGACGGCCTCGCCGAACAGGCGGCCGCCGAGAGCGCCGACGAAGCAAAAGCCAAGGCGCTCGCGCAAGCCCTCGAAGTGACGGCCAAGGGCATCCCAAAGCTCCTCGGTGTTCCGAAGTTTCGCGTTGGCAAGACAGAAGAGAAGGCAGAGATCGGCCTGGTCAACGGCCTCGCTGTGACCAGCGTCGGTGGCGATCTGTTGCCGGCCGAAGCAACCGTGTTCCCCGGTAAGGGCAAGATCACCATCACCGGCCTGCTCGAGAAGGGGATGGAAGAGAGCGCGCAAGCGGCGATGAGCTATGTGCGCGCGCGCGTCGAGCGGCTCGGCCTGCCCGAAGACATTCACCAGAAGGTCGACATCCACATTCACTTCCCGGAGTTCGTGAAGAAAGACGGCCCCAGCGCTGGCGTGACGATCGTGACTGCGATCGTGAGCGCATTGATGAAGGCGCCTGTCCGCCACGACGTCGCGATGACGGGAGAGATCACGCTGCGGGGCCGCGTGATGCCGATCGGCGGCCTGAAAGAGAAGCTACTGGCGGCTCACCGTGGACGCATCACGACTGTGATCATCCCGAAAGAGAACCGTAAAGACCTGCGCGATATCCCGCGGCGCGTGCTCGGCGCGTTGCGCGTCGTGCTGGTCGAGCATGTCGACGACGTGTTGCGTGAAGCGCTGGTGGTGCCCGACCCGGAGAAGGTGTTCGGCCCGAGCCACGGCATCATCGAGTACCGCAATGGCGTGTTGGTCGGAGCCGAAGGCAGCGCAAAGGAGCTGGCTGACGACGCGCAGCTTCCCTTGGTGGAAGAAGGCCCCGCGGGCCGGCCTGCTGCCGAATAAATTGAAGACCGCTGCGGATCAGAAGCAGCGTGTCGCGACGGCGTCGGTCACCGGTCCGCCGGTGTCGACGCGGACGTGAACCAACGTGGGCGTGATCGCGATTACGGCGACACTGCCTTCGATAGCCGCCTCGGACACTTCGCTACAGACGCCTTCTGCATCGGCACTGGTGGTGGTCGAGGTCACCGTCACGAGCTCTCCCAGCGAGTAGGTCCCAGGGTACTGCTGGTCGACTCCGAGCACGATCTCGAGTGTGGTTCGGGTCGGGTCGCAGCCGGCGTTGAAGCCGCGCGGGTCGACGCAGACGGCGCCGCCAGCGGGGTCGCTCCGGTCGACGAAGATGTGCAGCGGCTCGGTGACTGCCGGTTCCGGAGCCCCGACGTCTTCTTCGGCGCCGCCCGCGATCCGCGGAGCGTAGATCGTGCCGAGTAGGGTCTCGCTGAGCGCGACAGCTTGCTGCGGCAGCTCCGGGTTCTGGCAACGCGGCACAGTCAGCTCGGCTTCGAGATCGGCGACGGCGGGCGCTGTGTCGGAGAAGCGCACCGTAACGGAGATCTCGTTCATGGCGATCACCTCGAGGCTGCCGGTGAGGGGGCTCTCCTCGATGGAGCAGTTGTCGCCCTCGGTCACCGCTTGCCGTAGCGACGGGCTCTTCACATCGGCGAGGTCTGCAAGATCGACAACCGCGCCAATGTATTGCAGCGCCGGGGGCAGGGGCACGTCGACCTCCCACGCCGCCTCGTTGCCCCCGCACGCGAGCTCCGTAACCCATGGTTCGCCACAGGAGCCTTGGCTGCTGCTGATCTTGAGCAGCAGCGTTCCCGAGGGCGCAGGCCCCAGCTCTCCATCGAAGCTCTCCCACGGCACCGCGGCACCGCGGGTGAAAGCCGGCACACAATCGCCCTCGCAGCAGTCTGACGAGTCGCACGGCAGGGTCGACTCACAGCCAGCAGCGAAGCAGGCCGAAACCATGAGAAGCACACTCGAAAGACCATCCCGCTTGTCCATGGCACACCTTTAGCAAGCGCTGTGCCGAGGTGCGGAGCACACTTTGGGGTCATTTCAGGCCGAACTCTCACAAGCGCGAGCTCGGCCGTCCCAGATTGTGCCAACTCCCACACGGCGAGTCAGGGCGCAGCTGCGTTGATGACGCTGCCCGCCCACTGGCGGGAGGGTACGCCGACGACGATCTCCTGCACGGAGTGGTTGTTGTACGGCATCGGGAGATACAGCGCGTCAGCTCGAAATCCGCCGCGGCCGTTTCCGAAGATCACGCCGTGGCCGTATTGCGTCGGGTCCGCGGACCAGTCGAAATACACGCTCGATTCACCTTCGGGCGTCACCTTGAAGAGCTGGGAAGACGCGAAGTTCGACACGTACAGGTTGCCGCAGGCGTCGGTCGCGACCCCGTCGATCCACACTGGGCCAGGAGTGAGCTCGGCGAAAGGTTCCAGCAAGCCCAGAGCGTCGAGGTTTTCATCCAGCGCGACCACTCGGACGTTGCCGCCCTCCTTGCCGGTCATGCCGACGTAGAGCTTGTCGAATGACGGGCTCCAGTCGAACGCGTGCGCGAAGGAGCCGACGTCGATGTCGGGCACGGTGACCACCGTTTCGGCAACGCCGGTGACAAGGCTCACGCTGCGAATGGCCCGCGCTTCAGCCATATAAACGCGGCCATTGGGGCCCATGCGGAGACCATAACCGTAGAGCTCGGAGTTGATCGTGTACCGCTGTGCGTCAGGCGTGATTCCCACGAGGCCCTCCGCTGCGGCCATGATCAAATGCCCATTTTCGGCGAAGGCGATCTGTTCGGCGAACACATTGGGCAAGTACGTCGACCACTCACCCGCGTAGGTCGAACGCGTCAACGTGTTCGACACGTCAGTTCCGAAGATGCGCCCTTCTTGGTCGATCGCCAAGCCGTGGTAGCCACGCGGACCCGACATGACGCGCTGCTCGAGGGGGGCATCGGGCGCGAGCGAACAGTCGAATGCCGGCGGTTCTCCGCCGCTTCCGCCGCTTCCGCCGCTTCCGCCTGAGCCGCCAGCGCCGCCCATATCGCCGCCACCAGCTCCGCCGCCGCCGCTGGGTGGCTCTGGATTCGGACAGCCTGTGCAGACGACCGCGAAGACGAAACAGCAGCGTGCGCGGAGGCTCAAAGCCCTGCGTGCTGACGGGCGCATGGTGACGAGCCTAGCATCGAGCGTGCCGACGCTCGGGGCTCAACATCGCGCGCCCTTGGCGTGTGAAAGACGGTGGGCTAAGGGCCGATCAGATCGCGCTGGTCCGACAGCGGCTTTGTAGGCTCGATGCCGCGCTGACCAAGATCGTGGTCACCCCACCCCTTCGATCTGCCTGCTGACTCTCGGCACGACGCGGTCGTCGGCAACGCGCACAACGCGATGCGCGCGATGCTCGATTGCCATGTCGATGTGGTTCTCTCCGGGCATTGCATGTGAGTCACAAGGTGCACTCTCGCCGTCGAGTGCGTCGGCTGGAGCGACGACCGCCGAGCCTTCGCGGGCGTGTCGGTCGAGCGCTTCGGCCGCGCAGCGCACGGTTGGAGACGGGTAGAAAGCTGAGCAACACGGGGACAAAGTTCCCCCGCTGAAGTGGGGTTTGTTGCTACGCCCGATCGCCGCGACGTGACGCTGTCACGACCAGGCGGACGAGTAGTGTGGAGGTGCCATGACCATCACGCTGTACGGGTTGATCTTCCTGCTCATCATCGCTGCCATCTGCGGAGCGATCGGTCGAGCGATCGCCGGCGAGGTTCGCGGCGGCCTGCTGGTGTCGATCGTGCTCGGCTTCGTCGGCGCGTTGCTCGGCCCGTGGATCGCCGCACAGCTGAAGCTACCCGAGCCGTTCGTGCTGCGCGCAGCCGGGGAGTCCTTCCCGGTACTGTGGTCGATTATCGGGGCCGCGTTGTTCGTGGCGCTCATTCACCTGATCAGCCGCCGGCGCTAGCCCAAGACGATCTGCGGCGACTGTGCGATCATGCGACTCGATGCTGACCACGCACGGCCGTCCGAAATTCAGCGCCGGCAGCAGCGATGGTTGGTGGCCGTCGCTCGTCGTCATCATGGTCGCGTGCTGGATCATGTGCGGCTGCGGTGGCCTGGCCGTGGCGCCGACACCGGACGAGAAGTGCCAGATTGGCGGCGGAGAATGGGGGCCTGGAGATTGTGCGGAGCACAGGACAGCTGCGGCCTCATTGCGTGCGAGAACACATTGGGAGAAGGCTGTCTGTGCCCCCAAGGCCGCTGTTGGGACGGCGAAAGCTGCTTGAGTGAGACGGAGACAATCGCCGCCGTCTCTCGTTGTTACAACACTTGCGACCAGCCGGCCGAGTTCGATTGTGTCGCCAGCTGCAAGCCCGACAGGCCGAAGGTGTCACCGACGTGCATCGGCAGCGCGTGGATCTGCCCACCAGAGCAGGGCTACTTCTCGAGCTCGCTGTGCGGCGCGCACCTGCCGGCTGAATGCGGTGGCCTCGCTGAGGTGCAATGCGCGGAGGTCCTCTTCTGCGACTACGGCGACGACAATGACGGCACCTGCGGTCGGTCCGGGCAGATGGGAGCCTGCCTCGAGTACCGCGGGTGTGGCGAGTATGTGCGCGACGAAGCGTGCTCCTGCGGCGGCTGGGTCAACACGACGCCGCACTGCGGGCCGGATGACCCGTTCGTCGACTCGGGTACCTACGCAATCTGCGACGAGCCGCGCGAGATTGCGCCTCGCTGCGGCATGTGGCTGTACTGCGGGGGCAGTCAATACTGCGTGCGCACACCCACGGACCAGGCCGGCGTTTTCGACTACGACTGTGCGAGCATCGGATGGGACTCGGAGGACGATCCGCACACCGCTTCCTGCGCGGGGCTCGCTGAAGAACCGTGTGGCGCTGATTGCGCAGAAGTGGGTGGGGTCGTGATTCTCACGTGCAGAGGCGCGTGCCAGTGAAGGCTACTTGCCCGCCTCTTCTTGGCTGTGCGCCTTGGCGATGGCAGCAGCAGCGCGCTGGCTCTCAATGCCTGAAGTGGCGCGCGCCAGTGAAGATCATCGCGGCGCCGGCAGCGTCGGCGGCGGCGATCACGTCGGCGTCTTTCACGCTGCCGCCCGGCTGGGCGATGGCGGTGATGCCGTGGCGGAACGCGAGCTCGACCCCATCGGGGAAGGGGAAGAACGCATCCGAGCTCAGCACCGAGCCTTTGCTGGCGTCGCCAGCTTTGCTGCACGCAATGCGCACCGACTCGACGCGGCTCATCTGGCCGGCACCGACGCCGACCGTCGCGTTCTCGCGCGACAGCACGATCGCGTTGGACTTCACGTGTTTGCAAACCAGCCAGCCGAAATGGAGCGCACGAAGCTCGGCCTCGGTCGGGGCGCGCTTGGTCACGACCTTCGCGGTTTTCACTTCCAGCGAGCCCGAGCGATCACGCGCTTGCACCACGATGCCGCCGCCGATGCGCTTCATGGTGAGCTCGTCATGGTCCGGTGCCAGCCACGCGCCGGTCGCCAGCAGGCGCAAGTTCTTCTTGGCGCGCAAGATCTCGAGCGCCTCTTTGGAGAAGGCAGGAGCGACCACACACTCGAGGAATGTCTCGGCCACGGCTTTGGCGGTGGCAGCGTCCACCTCCCGATTCAGCGCGACGATGCCGCCGAAGGCGCTCGTCTCGTCTGCTGCGCGCGCGCTTCGGTAAGCAGCTTCGAGCGAGGCGTCTGTTGCGACGCCGCACGGGTTGGTGTGTTTGACGATCACGGCTGTCGGCGCGTCGTGCTCGCGTACCGCCTCCAAGGCAGCGTCGGCGTCGACCAGGTTATTGAAGCTCAGCTCTTTGCCGCCGGCGCCGAGAGACTCGGCGAGCGAGAGCGTGCCGCGAGTCGCCGAGCGGTCGCGATAGAAGGCGCCGCTCTGGTGGGGGTTCTCGCCGTAGCGCAAACCGTACACCCGCTCGAGCGGCAAGATCAGATGTTCGGGGTGCGGCTCGCGCGTTGGTGTCGAGTGAGGCTCGGCGTCCGCCGGGATGGAGCTCAAGTAGCCGGCGATCATGCCGTCGTATGCGGCGGTGCGCGCGAACACTTTGCTAGCGAGCCGTCGCCTGGTCGCAAGAGAGGTGTCGCCCGACGCAGCGATCTCGGTGAGCACGGCGTCGTAATCTGCGGGGTCGCACACGACTGTGACGCGCTCGTGATTCTTGGCAGCGCTGCGCAACATCGACGGGCCGCCGATATCGATATTTTCGATCAGGTCTTCCAGTTTGGCGTCCGCTCTCTGGAGGGTTTGCTCGAAGGGGTACAGGTTCACGACCACGAGATCGATCACCTTGCCGCCGATACGTTGAAGATCGTCCGTATCGATTGAACCTCGTTGAAGAATTCCGCCATGAACGCGCGGATGTAGCGTCTTCACGCGGCCGCCCATTACCTCTGGTGAGGCTGTGTAATCTTCGACCGCAACCACCTGAATTCCCTCGGCTTTGAGTGCCTTGATGGTGCCGCCGGTGGACAGGATCTCGACGCCTCGCTGCGAGAGGGCGCGAGCGAACGAGATGAGGCCGGTTTTGTCGGAAACCGAGACGAGGGCGCGCGTGATCATGCCGAGCGAGGTACCCCCATCCGCCGGAGGCTGCCAGCCAGAACTTCGCTGAAACTTGGCCCCCAGTTTCGGACTGTGATGAGTAGCCGTCACCCAGATTGGGACAGCCCGCGCCCTGGTGGTGCAGGCGGGAGGCGCTACGTGAGCATTCGTGAGACCTGCAGCATCTGTAACGACGCATTCGATGTGCAGTTTCGCTACCAGATGGAAGAGCGAGACGGCGGATTCGCCTTTTTCTGCTCTCAGAAGTGCCTCGACCACAGTCAGCAGAGCGGTGCTGAAGGCACCGTCTGCGACGGCTGTTCGAAGCGCTTCAGCGTGACCCTGGCGGCCCAGGTCTTCTATGTGAAGGGCAAACGCGCGGCGGCCTGCTCGGCCGAGTGCCGGACGCAGCTCTTACGCGAAGCCCAAGGCGCTCGGCTCGGTGAAATGTCGGCGCCTGCGCAGGCTCCTCGGATCGCGCCCGCGCCCGGAGTCGTGGTCCCTGTGATGCCGCGAGAAGCCCGCGCACCATCGCCGCCGAAGGCGCC
>Ga0105048_10000946_pt1 | contig 46468 bp, 41 predicted proteins | sample MAT05_FD_78382 | JGI IMG/M metagenome (GOLD analysis project Ga0105048, IMG submission 78382) | Freshwater microbial communities from Lake Fryxell liftoff mats and glacier meltwater in Antarctica - MAT-05 | ecosystem: Environmental > Aquatic > Freshwater > Ice > Liftoff microbial mat | place...
CGGGGGCCTCGTAGAGATTGACGTTGCGAATGAGTTCGACGCTGGAGACCATGCCGCGTTTTTTGTAGTTCCTGGCGGGGTCGCCTTCGAAGAAGAGATCGGAGAGAGTGCGGTCCACTTTAGAGTGACTCCAGGCAGATGTCGAACTGGATGGTGGCGCGCGGCTGGCCGGGGGCCTCGTAGAGATTGACGTTGCGAATGAGTTCGACGCTGGAGACCATGCCGCGTTTTTTGTAGTTTTTGGCGGGGTCGCCCTCGAAGAAGGGATCGGTGGCGAAGTAGGCCTGGGTGATGAGCGACTTGTGGCCGGGGGCGCTGATCATGTAGTGAATGTGTTGGGCGGGGCGGTCGTCGTAGTGACCGGGGAGAATGGTTTCGATGGCGTACTCGGATGCCGATTCAACGTCGAGCTTGGTGCGATAGCGATAGCCCTGGACGTCGTAGAGACCGGCGTGATCGGCCTGCCAGATATCGATTTTGACGCCCTGGACTTTTTGTCCTTTTGTATTGGAGACTTTGCCGCTGACGCGGAGGGGGAAACCGGGGTCACCGGCGACGCGCATGGTTTTGTTGTTGGGCGCGCCTTTGCGGAAGAAGGGTCCGAGGACTTCGGTGGAGGTGGGCTTGTTGGCTTGGGCCTCGCCCTGTTGCCAGAAGGCGAGCAATTGAGTCTGGGAAATGTTGGCGGCTCCGGCGAGGAGAGTTCCCCGGACAATGCAATCCTCGATGATTTGGCGGCGAGTCTTCACGGTTTGCTCCTATGTGAGGATAATATAAATCCATGCTGACGCGCCGTTCGATCCTTGCCTCCGCGGGACTTCTGCCGCAGGCCTTCGCCGCGAATGACCGGATCCAGATTGGGATCATTGGCGCGGGGGGCCGGGCGCAGCATTTGATGAAGTCACTGGTGCGGATGCCGGGGGCGAAGATTGTTGGCGTTTGCGATGTTTGGGACGTGAATATTGAGAAGGCGTCGCAGATGGCGGGCGGGGTCCCTTCGTCGAAAAATCACTTGGAGTTTTTGCAGCGCAAGGATTTGGACGCGGTGCTGATTGCGTCACCGGATCACTGGCATGTGCAGTTACTGACCGATGCCTGCGCGGCTGGCAAAGACGTCTATGTGGAGAAGCCATTGACGCATGATTTGTCCGAGGGGACGCAGGCGATTGACGCGCAGAACAAGTACCGGCGGATTGTGCAGGTGGGCATGCAGCAGCGGTCGATGCCGCATATTCAGAAGGCGCGGGAGATTGTGCGGTCGGGTAAATTGGGGAAAGTCCACAAGGTCCATTTGACTTGGAACCGGAACACGAACCGGGGCGGGGCGATTCCCGACGTCGATCCGAAGACGGTGGACTGGCAGCGATTTTTGGGGCATGTGCCGGATCAGCCGTTTGACGCGTATCAGTTTCGCAACTGGCGTTGGTTTTGGAATTTTGGCGGGGGGACGTTTACCGATCTGATGGTCCATTGGATTGACGTGGCGCATTGGATTTTGGATTTGGATCATCCGGAGGAGGCGGTGGCGATTGGGGACAGTATGCGGCCGGAGTGGCGGTGGCAGACGCCGGATACGGCGCAGTGTTTGCTGCGATACCCGAAGCAGGGGGTGCAGGCGTATTTTGAATCGACGTTTGTGAATGCGCGGAACGCGGCGATGATTGAGTTTATGGGCGATGAGGGGACGCTCTATATCGATCGAGGGCGGTACGAGTTACATCCGGAGTTAGCGAAGAAATCGTTTCCGTATGAAGAGATGATTTTGGGGACGGGGCCGCGCGGGGCGGACTTTTACGAGAAGCCCGATGGGGAGATGCTGCATTTGCAGAACTGGCTGGACGCGATCCGGAGCCGGAAGCCGGCGGTGGCGCCGGTGGAGGCAGGAGTGATTTCGGCGTCGTCGGCACATTTGGCGAATATTGCGCTGCGATCGGGACAGTCGGCGAAGTGGCGGGAGGATGAGGGATTTGTTTCGTTGTTCGACGGGGTTTCACTGCAAGGCTGGGAAGTGGATACGCCGGGGGTGTGGAGCGTGCGGCACGGGATGATTGTGGGCAAGCATTCCGGGCTTACGTACAACGATTTTTTGCGGACGAAGCGAGCGTATGGCGACTTTGAGTTGCGGTTGCAGTTCCGGCTATTGAATGGCGTGGGGAATAGCGGGGTGCAGTTCCGTTCGGAGCCGGCTTCGATTCCGCACGAGGTTTCGGGGTATCAGGCGGATGTGGGGCAGCAGTATTGGGGTTGCTTGTATGATGAATCGCGGCGGAAGCGGGTGCTGGCGCAGGCGCCGGCAATGCCTGATTTGGATAAGGGTGGTTGGAACGAGTATGTGATTCGGGCGCAGGGTTCGCGGATTGTTCTGCAGTTGAATGGGCGAACGACGGTGGATTATGAGGAGCGAGAGGCGGGGATTGCTTCGTCGGGTTTTTTAGCGCTGCAGGTTCATTCCGGGCCGGGGATTGAGGTTCATTTCCGGTGTGTTCGGATTCGGGAGTTGGGGTAGGGATTTTGCGGGCTACATGAGGGTTACGTCAGAGCGGCGGAGGATTGCATCGCTTGACAGGATTGGCATTTTCTCGGCACGAGGCTGGGCAATTAGGGGGCGGTCGGAGGGATCGCGGTGGATAAGCGGCAGGGTTTCTAATTCGGCCAAGCGGAAAAAGTCGATGGGCAAGATTTGGATGCCATTCCGCTCCAGTTAGGTGGAAGTCGTGTGAGCTATCAGAATAATGTGTTCGTTGAGCCCTCGTTAGGCGCGGGTCGTCCGTGATTGCCCAAAGGAATATTTGGGTATCCACCAGAATCTTCATTTTTCGAACATCGCGAGCACGTCATCGGGAAGCGGATCATTGAAGTCGCCGGGCACTACAAAATCTCCTTTTGCGGTTCCCAGCACCCGCTGGAAGCGCGGAGACACCACTGGAGTCAGCCGGACGAGCGGCCTGCCCGAACGCGTGATGATGATGTCTTCGCCGGCAATTGCTTTGTCGAGCAATTGAGAAAGATGCGCCTTGGCTTCGCTGACGTTTATTTCGATCGCCATATGACCGAGAACACCACGGCGTCCCTAATGCACCTCGGCCCGCATGCGACGCCACAACATTTCGATAGGGCCGACACTATCTCCAGTGTGGGCGTGATTGCAGAAACCTCGTGCGACAAGAAACCATCCGCCAACGAGGGCGAAGTTCCTACGGTATTCAGCCAGCCGGCGCCGTTCACGCTGGGTAACGTGAGTCCGCTGATTGCCGGCTTGCGGAATCACCATATCAATAACCTGGATACCTCGATTTTCAAGGTCTTTACGATTACGGAGAAGGTTCGGCTACAGTTCCGGGCAGAAGCGTTCAATGCATTGAACCGGGTGCGATTCGGCGGCCCGAATACCACGGTGACAGCCGGGGCAAATTTTGGCCGGATTACGACGCAGTCAAATGATCCGCGCCAAATGCAATTTGGGTTGAAGTTGATCTGGTAATTGAGTCATTGACTTGATACCGGATCCGCTCGATAATTCGGGAATGGACAGATTCTTCATCGTGGCGGTACTGGCGGCAGGCGTCGTTTCCGGCGTTACGTTTCACCGGGACGTTGAGCCGATTTTGCAGGCGCGGTGCCAGGGGTGCCATCGCGCGGGCGAAGCGGCGCCGATGTCGCTGGTAAGTTATGCGGAAGCGCGGCCGTGGGCGAAGGCGATTCGCGCGGCGGTGGCGAGCGGGAAGATGCCTCCGTGGTTTGCCGATAAGTCAGTGGGGCATTTCACGAACGATAAGTCTTTGACCGCGAAAGAGCGAGAAACACTGCTGGCATGGGTGGACCAGGGGGCGGCGGAAGGTAGTCCGAAGGATGCGCCGGCGGCGAAGGAGTTTGCATCAGGATGGACGATTGGGACGCCGGACGCGGTGATTGATATGGGCGTAGACTTCAAGGTCCCGGCGGCCGGGACGGTGGAGTACACCTACTTCATCGTGAAGTCTCCCTTCAAAGAAGACCGGTGGGTGGAGAAAGCGGAACTTCGACCGGGCGCGCGGAGCGTGGTGCATCACATCGTTTTGATGAGCCGGGTTGAGGGATCGGCGTTCCACAAAGAGGCGCAGCCAGGGGCACCTTTTGTTCCGAAGAGAAGGAAGATCAGTAATCCGCCGCCTGATTCCGGGCGGGGCGCGTTGAACCTGGACGGGGCGATGGAAGTGGTGTCGGTCTATGTCCCCGGGGGCGATGCGTACGCAACCAAGCCGGGGCAGGCAAGGTTGATCAAAGCCGGCTCCGATCTGGTGTTTCAGATGCACTATACGGCGAGCGGGAAAGAGGCGATTGACCGGTCACAAGTTGGTTTCATTTTCGCGAAGGAACCGCCCAAGGAACGGGTGGTGAACACGTTTGTCTCGAATCTGAATTTGCGCATTCCTCCGGGCGCCGCCAACCATCGCGTGGATGCCCGCGTGAAGATTGAGCACGACGTGACTTTGCAGTCGATGTTTCCGCACTCGCATTTACGCGGGCATTCCTGGGAGTATGCGGTGACTTATCCGGACGGGCGGGAGGAGACGCTGCTGCGGGTTCCCAAGTATGACTTCAATTGGCAGATGACTTACTTCATGGAGAAACCGATTGTGCTGCCGAAGGGATCTGTTTTGCGAACCACCGCATGGTTCGACAACTCGCCGAACAATCCTTCGAATCCCGATCCGAAAGCGGAAGTTTTCTGGGGTGACCAGTCGTGGGAGGAGATGGTGGCGGGGTTTGTGGATTTTGTCATTCCGGTGGGAGACGATCCACTGAAACTACTGCCGCCGAAGAAGGCGAAGGCCGGGGACTAAGGGCGGAACACAGCATTGAGCTTAACCTGGGCCGGTCCGTATGACTTTGCGGGCTGGCCCGGCGCTTTTATGGTCAGTGATTCGATGGCTGGTCCGGCGGCGAAGTGGACACGGGGATCGTTGGCGGCGAGGTAGCTGGAATCGGTGCGGGCGTAGCGGATTTGGGTGGGAAGTCCGGCGGATTTTAGTTCGACGCGGGATCCGAGGGGGGCGGCGACAGTGAGCCAGTTTTTGGCGGGGGCGATGTTCTTCAGGAGGACGGCCTTGGCGTTGTTGACGTTGACGACGATGTCGACGTCGCCGTCGTTGTCGATATCTCCGAAGGCCGCGGCGCGGTGAATGGCGGGCTTGTCGAGGGCGGGGATGGGGACGTTTTCGAAGCGGCCGCTATTCTGGCGGAGGAGGAGGTTTTTCTCCTGGAAGCCGCGGTTGTCTTCGCGGCGGGTGACGGCGCCGTTGGCGAGGAATAAGTCGAGATAGCCGTCGCGGTCAACATCGAGCCAGCCGGCGCCGAAGCCGGTGAAGAGGTAAGTCAAGTTATGGATTTGGGATTTTGCAGAGACATCGGTGAAGTCGCCGCGGCCGGAGTTGGCGAAGAGGGTGGCTCCTTCCCGCATGAGATTCAAGACAAGTAAGTCTTCGTCACCGTCGTTGTCGTAATCGCCAAGAGCTACTCCCATGCCCGCCTTGGCCAAGCCGTTTTCGCTGTAGGCGACGCCGGACTGGAGGGCTTGTTCCGAAAAAGTACCGTTTTTGTTGTTGATCCAGAGGTGATTGGCGGCGGAGTCATTGGCGACGAAGAGGTCGAGGAAGCCGTCGTTATTGGCGTCGAAGGCGACGACTCCGAGCGCGGGGCCGGCGGCTTTATCGAAGCCGGACTTCGCGGTTACGTCGACGAACTTACCCTTTTCGTTGTGGAAGAGGTGAGAGGGAATGGAACGGTAGGCGCGCGGGGTGCAGTAATCAGTTTCGCCGGTGGGGGTTTGGCACTTTTTGTTATTCGAGAACTGATAGTCGATGTAATTGAGAATGACTAAGTCCTGCCAGCCGTCGTTGTCGTAATCGAAGAAACTCGCGCTGGTGGACCAGAGGTTGGGGAGTTTGATGGGGTCCGGGGTGACGTCGGAGAAGGAGGCGTCGCCGTTGTTGCGGTAGAGATGGTTGCCGTTGAGGGCGGTGATGAGTAAGTCGGTATCGCCGTCGTTGTCGAAATCGGCGGTGGCGGCTCCCATACCGTAGTTAGTTAGTTCAAGGCCGGCTGGTTTAGTGGCGGGGGTGAATTGGCCGTTGTCGTTGCGGAGGAGTTGATTGGAGCCCTTTTCGGGGTGGCCCTGGAGGAGGAAGATGTCGAGATCGCCGTCGTTGTCGTAGTCGATGAGAGCGACGCCGGAGCCCATGATTTCGGGCATGAAGAAGTCGCCCTTGGCGCCGGAGGCGTGGGCAAAGGGGAGTTCGACGGCGGTGAGCCAGGGTTCGGGCGTTGGCTTGCCGCAGGAGAAGAGAGCGAAGAGGAGTAAAAACCCCGCGCGGCTTGCACCGCGCGGGGCGTTTTCAGGTCCCACCTTGGTCTTATTCAAACCAGCGAGAATTAGAACCCGAGACGGAGGCCGAGACGGAAGGCCCGTTGGACGAGACCATCGCGGCCGGTGTTGGCGACGCCGGTGATTTCGAACACGCCGCCGGCGAAGGCGCCGTTGGTGGTTCGAAGGCTGGAGATGTTGTTGGACGGATTGCCGAGTTGCGGCGTATTCGTAGCGTTCAGCGCTTCGGCGCGGAACTGAAGATTGACGCGTTCGGTGAGGTTGAAGCGGCGGAAGATGCCGAGATCGAGATTGGCGATGCCGGGGCCACGAATGTTATTGATACCGCCGGTGCCGAAGCGGACACCAGTGGGACCGGAAACGGGGCCGAAGGTGCTGGGATCGTAGTAGGCCTGACCGCGTCCGTAGCCGCCGAGTTTCTTGGGGGTTCCGAAGACGTCAGCGGTTTGCATGCTGCCGGGGAGGTTGAGCGAAGCGCCGTCAGAGGTGACGGTAAAGGGCGAGCCAGAGTACTTTGAGAGCAGTCCGTTAACTTGCCAGCCACCGAGAAGCCAGTTACCCGCGGTGCTCGAATTGGCAAACTGCTTGCCTTTACCGAAGGGGAGTTCATAGACGAAGGTGGATTGGAAGTTGTGGGGACGGTCGAAGCTCATGACAGCGTGGTTGCGATCAAGGTAGGCGCGGGCCTGAATGGCGGGACCGCCATCATTGGCGGCGTTGCAACAAAGGCCGATCGCTTTCGACCAGGTGTAGGCGAAATTGACCTGGAACCCGTTGGCGAAACGACGAGTCAACTGCGATTGCAGCGAATCGTATTTGGTGTGGCCGATGGGCTCGACGAGGGCAGTTTGCACGGTGCGATTGAAGCCGGGACGATTGAAGGGACGACCGGCATTTGCGGCTCCGATCACTTGTCCGGCGTTCAAATCGAGGAAGTTCGTCTGGCGAACGGTGCGGTTGGCAACGTAGCCGGCCTGGAGCGTGAAGCCTTTGCCGATCTGGCGCTGGATGGTGAAGTTCCAGCTCATGATATAGGCCCGCTTGAACCTGTCCCCGGTGGAGGTGAGGGCGTAATTGTTCGGGATATCGATGATGCCGTTGCCGAGGCTCGGAATGACCGGGAGGGGGATGCCCTGTTCGAGACGGCTGACGGGAACGAAGCTGTCGGTACCGGGGCTGTTCAAGATGAGCAGCATGGGGTAGTTCGTTCGAAGGGCGCGAATGAGATTGAGTGGATCGTAATTGATGCCGAAGCCGGTACGGATGACTGTTTTGTCATTGGGCCGCCAAGCGATGCCGACAGCGGGAGTAAACAGCAAGTTTGAGTTTTTGGTGCCGCAGTCTTTCGGAACCTGGCCGACACCGCAAACGAGCATCTTGTTGTTGACGAAGTCATAGCGCTCCATGCCGCGGTCAGGACGGCTTGGCATGGGAATGTTGAGGTAGCGAACGCCGTAATTGAGCGTTAACTTTGGTGAGACCTGCCAGGTGTCCTGAATGTAGGCGTTGAACATCTGGGTGCGTGTTCCGTAGACATCATCGACCTGATAGGTAGTCCCGTAGTTGTTCACCGCTCCGAGAAGGAAGGACGCGTAGGAATTGTACGCGGATGCCGCCGGGCCGTTGCGAATTTGCGTGGCTCCGCCGGTGAAATTGAACCCGCCCTGGGCGCCGTGATTTTGACCGGCGAATTCGGCCTGCAGATGGTTGAGGTTCTGTTTGTAAAAATCCATCCCGTAGCGGATCTGATGGCGGCCCTTAGTCCAGTTCATGTTGGCGACGTACTGGAATTGCGGGTCGCGGCGCTCGTAGGGCATGAAGGAATCCTGCACGCCGAAGGTGTTGAAGCCGCCGACCTGGAAACGCGGCCAGCCGCCTTCGAAGCGGCGCTTGCCATTGGTGCCAGGGATTTTTAGAACATCGAGACCGATGTTAGTGTCGAGGCTATCCTGTTCAACCTTAGTGCCGTAAGTGGTGTAGCCGAAATTGGCATCGAGCACCATGTTTGGCCGGATGACGTAGGTGGTGGCGATGGAGGAGGATTGGGTAACGCCGTTGGCAACGCCGGTGTTGCCGCCAGCGGTCGAGATGCCGGCGCCACCGAGTTCGCCGAGCATACCGGGATTGTTCATTTTGTACGTCAGCGCTGAATAGCGGCCGTAAGCGGTCCACTTTTCGCTGATGTTGTAGTTGAACTTGGTATCGACGGTGTGGCGGTCGAAGAGGAAGCCGCCGACGGCGAAGAAGTTCGCGTCGCGGAAGGCGCCGGCCGGGACGGCCGGAATTTTTCCCTGAATGAGGTTGACTGGCGCCGAGATGCGCGCCGCCGGAATGCGATTGCCGGGGAAGGGGGTGCGGCCGGAGCCGTCGGCGGTGTTCCCGGTGGTGGGATCGTGAATGATGGCGCGGTCGCCGAAGCCGGAACCGGCGATGTCGGAGAAGTCACCGGCGCGCATCGCGGCGGTGGGAAGGGTGCCGTTGCGGTTGGCAAACTCGCGACGCGTGGTGGCTTCGTAGGAGACGAAATAGAAGAGCTTGTTCTTCTTAATGGGGCCGCCGACCGTGCCGCCTTCCTGATTGAAGATGTACTTGGGATTGCGCTGGTTTTGCTGATTGTTGAGCGCGAATTCGAAGGGCTTGGCGATCATCGCGTTGTTGACGTTGTACCAGAAGCCGGAGCCGTGGATTTCGTTGGTGCCGCTCTTGATTTGCACGTTGACGGCGGCGCCGCCGGCGAGACCCTGTTCCGCCGAGAAGCTGTTGGTGACAACGTTCACTTGCTCAACGGATTCGAGGGCGGGAACGTAGGCGGTGATGTGAGGAAGCCAGGTTTGGACGCTGGTGGCGCCGTCAATACGGACGTTGACGCCGGCGGTGGGCGCGCCGTTGACGTTCGAAGCGAGCGCGCGCGAGGGGTTCGTCGGGACCGAGTGGGCATTTTGCGGGGGAGAGAAACCGGGGATGGTGACGAGCACGTTCTGGTAGTTGCGACCGACGGGAACGGGGAGGTTCGTCAGTTCGCGGCCCTGGACTTCGGAGCGAACGTTGGCGGTGTCGGTCTGGAGGGTGGCGGCGCTGGCTTCGATGGTCACGGTGTCGGTGACGGCGCCGACCTGGAGGGCCATGTCAACGCGAGTGGTATTGTTCGATGTCACTTCGACAGCGGCGTCACTACCGGCGCGGAAGCCGTCCTTGGTGATTTTGACTTCGTAGCTGCCGGGCTGGACAGCGACGAAGGTGTAGCCGCCGGCGTCGTTGCTGGTGGTTTGGCGCTGAACGCCGGTTTGCTTGTTAGTAGCGGTGACGGCGGCGCCTGGAACGGCGGCTCCGCTCGGGTCATTTACCGTTCCGACGATGGAACCATACAGAACCTGCGCGTTGGCCGTATTGGCGAACATGGCACAGAGTAAGGTCATTAAAAGACCTACACGAAACATGCGTGTCATTTGTAGTTTCAACCCCTCCCAGATGACTGGGTTTTAATGAAATCGAGATGTCTGAACCGTAGATCCAGACACTGGCTTCGATCATTCTGCGCTTTCGCGGGAGGGGTTGTCAATGCATCGACATGAACAATTAACGAATTCGCCGCAATATGACTTTCCATAGGATAAAGCTATGAAAATCGGGTACTTACTCGGCCGGAGCGGCCAGGGAACGAAGGTGGTTGTAGCTATAAATACCGGCGTTGTGGCCGTCGTTCCAATGGATGCGGATGGCGTAATTGCCGACCGCTTCGACTGAGTCCATCTTGATCTTGGCCTGAAACATTCTTAGCGGGTTTGTATCGGGCTCCCATTTTTGCGGCGGGGTGCCGTGGGCTCCGGTGCAGGTGGCGCAGGGGCATTCGCGACGCAGGAGTTCGAGGCCGAGGGAGGAATGAACGCCGTCGGCCCAATCGATTTCAATCCCTTTGGATTTGCTGATGGCGATGTGTTCGGGTTCGGGTTGGGGGGTGCTCATCTCAGTTAATTCTTTCCACATCGCGGATGCCGCTGATACGGCGGACGGCGGCGAGGACGCGTTCCAGTTGTTTCTTGTCCTTCACGTCGAGGAGGACATTGATGATGGCGCTGCCTTCGCCGCGCTGCTCATCGGGCTGAGCCTCGAGCGCTTTGATGTTACTGCCTTCCTGAAAGACGACGCTAGTGAGGTGGCTGAGAATGCCCGGCCGGTCGTCGGCATAGGCGGTGAGGCGGACGGCGAAGGTGTCCTCGGCGGTGCGGACCCATTCGACGGTGATTTTACGTTCCACTTCATACATCAGGTTTTGGACGTTGGTGCAGTTGACAGAGTGGACGGCGACGCCCTTGCCGCGGGTGATGTAACCGACAATCTGTTCGCCGCGGATGGGATTGCAGCATTTGGCGCGATAGACCATGACATCGTCAATGCCTTTGACACGGATGACCAGGTCCTTGTCGGCAGCGGCGGTGCGATCAGGCGGAGGGGCGGCGGTGGCGGGTTCAGTGGGGGTGTTGGCGCGCTCAGAGGCTTCAACCTGTTCGGGGGCGAGCTTGATGAGAACCTGGCGGGCGGAGAACTTGCCGTAGCCGAGGGCGGCGTGGAGATCCTCCATCTTTGGGAATCCGTATTCAGAGGCAACCGACTGCAATTGCTCGCGGTTCACCTTCTTCCATTGGACGCCGAAGCGGCGGGCTTCCTTCTCCAGATACTTTTCGCCGATTTCGACGGCCTTGGCGCGCTCAGTGGTATTGATGACCGCCTTGATTTTGTTGCGTGCTTTGGAAGTCTTGGCGATCGACAGCCAGTCTTTGCTGGGAAGGTGGCCCTGCTGCGTGAGGATGTCGACGACGTCGCCATTTTTCAGGTTGTACTTGAGGGGGACGATGCGGGCGTTGACTTTGGCGCCGACGCACTGGTTGCCGACTTCGGTATGGATGGCGTAGGCGAAATCGATGGGGGTGGCGTCACGGGGGAGGACGATGACCTTGCCCTTCGGCGTGAAGGTGTAGACCTCTTCGGGGTACAGGTCGACTTTGAGGGTCGACATGAATTCGCCGGGGTCGTGCATCTCGCGCTGCCACTCGACGAGTTGGCGGAGCCAGACGATCTGCTGGTCGTCCTGGACGGCATGTTTGTTGCCTTCCTTATACTTCCAGTGGGCGGCGATACCGTCTTCGGCGATGCGGTGCATCTCCTCGGTGCGGATTTGGACTTCAAAGGGCTGGCCGCCGGGGCCGATGACGGAGGTGTGGAGCGACTGGTAGAGATTCGGCCGGGGGATAGCGATGAAGTCCTTGATGCGGCCGGGGATGGGGTGCCAGTCGCCGTGGAGGGTGCCGAGCGCGGCGTAACAGTTCTTGACCGAATCGGTGATGATACGGACGGCGAGGAGGTCGTATACCTGGTCGATGCTGATCTTTTGCCGTTTGAGCTTTTGCCAGATGCTGTACGGACGTTTGAGGCGGGCTTCAATACGGACGGGAACGCCTTCCCGACGGAGTTTCACTTCGACGGCCATTCGGATCTCGTCGAGGAGTCCCTGATTGGCCTTCCGCTTGGACTCCATGGCTTCGAGGATTTCATGAAACGCTTGGGGATCGGTGTATTGGAAGCCGAGGTCCTCGAGTTCGGCGCGGACTTTGCCCATGCCGAGGCGGTGGGCGATGGGGGCGTAGATTTCGAGCGTCTCCTGGGCGATGCGCTCTTGCCGTTCGACCGAAAGGGCGGAGAGCGTACGCATGTTGTGGAGGCGGTCGGCCAGTTTGACGAGGACGACGCGAATGTCCTTGACCATGGCGAGGAGCATTTTGCGAACGCTTTCGGCCTGACGCTCTTCGCGGGAATAGAACTTGAGTTTGGCGAGTTTGGTGACGCCGTCGACGCAGGCGGCGACGTCATCGCCGAATTGTTTGCGAATCTGGTCGATGGTGACGCCCGTGTCTTCCACGAGGTCGTGGAGGATGCCGGTGATGAGGCACGTCCGGTCGGTGGTCATGTCGGCCAGAATGTGGGCGACTTCGAGGGGGTGGATGAGATAGGGCTCTCCGGACTGACGTTTTTGTCCGGAATGCATCTTTAGGGCGAGGTGATAGGCAGCAGAAAGGGGGGCGGAGTCTTCGCCGGGGTGGGTAGTTTCAAACTTTAGGAGGAGGGTCTGGAAGAGCGCTTCGAGGGCGGGGTCAACGGACGGACCGGCTTTTTGCGGGCTGCCGGCGGGCGGATTTACTGGAATTTCAGACAACTTGGCCGGTTGGCTCACCGTGTGCGACCCCTATATATACAGGGTACACACATGTGGAGACAACCGGCCAAAGGATACGGCAATTACTTGAGGTCGTTCTTGATGCCCTTGGAAGCCTTCTTCTCAGCTTCTTCGGCTTTACGCTTTTTGGCATCGAGGGTCTTCTGAACAAAATCGTCGGCCATGGCGATTTCCTTCTTATAGTCCTCGGTGGATTCGGCGATGTCGGCGAGTTCGCGGTGCATCAGGTTGATGTAGGCGAGAGCGTCGTCGTAGTTCCCATCGATAGCGACGGCCTTTTCAAGATTGGCAAGGCCTTCCTGGACGACGGCCAGATTCTTGGTCTTCACTTCCTCGCGAACCTTCTTATCCTTGAGCGGGCCGGGATCTTCGGGCTTCATGCTGAGCCTGGCGCGGGCCTCGCCGCGAACCGGGTAAGCTTTACCCCAGGCGATGACGCCGAGAGTATAGTGGGCTTCCTTGTTTTGCGGGTCGATCTTAAGAAGGCGTTCGTTCCATTCCTTGGCGACGTCGAACTGCTTTTGGTTGTAGTAGATCGAGCCGAGGGAGGCGATGGCGAGCTTGTCGTTCGGATCGCGGTCAAGAACAGCCTTAAAGTTATCTTCAGCGGCTTTGGCGAACTTGTTGTTTTCTTCGGAATCGGCGCCGGGGATCCACTGGCTCATATAGGCGGTAGCCAAATAGAGCCGGGCGGTGGCGAACTCGGGATCGAGTTCGATGGCCTTTTGGAAGTACTTAACGGCCTCGGCGTACTTGGCGCCTTTGTACTCGCGGACACCTTTATTCAAGTTGTCGCGAGACTGGAGCCGGGCGCAGCCGGCCGAGGAGAGAAGCAGGACAAAGGCGGCGAGTGCTGTGGCGGATCGTTGCATGTTGAGTTTCACTCGAAATCTCCTTGGGTTTGCGAACAGTTCCGGACTACTGCCCGGCTTCGATCTTGGGGGTCATGAGTCCGACTTTATCGATGCCGGCGCCTTTGGCGATATCAATCGCCTTGGCGACATGCATGAACTCAAGATCGGGATCACCCTTGACGAAAACGACGCGTTCCGCGCGAGTTTTAAAGACTTCCAAAAGACGCGGGCCGAGCTTTTCTTCCGTAACCGGCTCCGAATTGATCATCATCGATTTGTCTTTGGCGATAATAATGACGACGGTGCGGTCCTGATTCGGCGGAGGCGGAGGCGCATTGGGGGGCGGCGGCTGCGGGACAAGCGCGTCGAGGCCCTTCGGCGTCAGCGGAGTGATGACCATGAAGATGATCAACAGAACCAGCAGCACGTCGATAAGAGGCGTGACGTTAATATTGGCGGCGGGACCACCACCGGAACCGCCCATGTCCATTGACATAGTAATTACTCCTTAGTTATGAGGTCGAAGTTAGATGCCCGGGGGCGCGGCGGCAGGGGCAGCCGAGCCGTCTTTGACTTGTTCGGTAAGCAGGCCGAGTTGGTCAACGCCGAAACCGCGAAGGTTGTCGATGACTTCCACAACGCGCTCAAAACGGACCCGCGAATCGTTCTTCAGAAACACCGTCTTGTCGAGCATGGAGGTCAGGCGATCTTTCACCTTCACGCCCAAGTCGTTGAGATTGTTGAACTGATCGGAGCCCAAATAAACTTTTCCGTCCTTGGTGATCGAGACGAGAATCGCGTCGTCTTTGTCGGCGTTCTGCATGGCGATCGGGTTCTTGGTCTTTACGAGGTCAACGCTGATGCCCTTGGAGAGCATGGGGGTGATGACCATGAAGATGATCAGCATGACGAGCATCACGTCGACCATGGGGGTGACGTTGATTTCGTTCATGGGGCCAGTCGACTTTATTTGTTTTCTCTTGTGGTAACCAGACATACTTTCTCCTTTTTTACCGGGCGGAAGGGCGGGACAGGAGGCCCCACCCTGGCGCTGGATTCAACTCGCCGGAGGCGGAAGGGGAGAGCGGATCGGGGAGAAGCTTAGTGCTTCGCTCCGGTCTTTTGCATGCGCTTGATGAAGTAGTCAACCAGCTCGGAGGAGGAGTTGCCCATTTCGACGGTGAACGATTCCATACGGCCGTTGAAGTAGTTGAACATCATAACGGCCGGGATGGCGACGAACAGCCCGATAGCGGTAGTGACGAGCGCTTCCGAAATACCGCCGGCGACGGCGCCGAGACCGGTGGACTTTTCCGAAGCGATGCCCTTGAACGCGTTGATGATGCCGACGACGGTGCCGAACAAGCCGACGAAGGGACCGGTGGAGCCGATGGTCGCCAGCGAGCTGATGCCGCGCTTCAATTCGGCGGAGACAATGGCTTCGGCGCGTTCGAGAGCGCGGCGGGAAGCGTCGATGGTCTCACCGGAAAGCTCGGTGGAGTTATTGTGGGAGTGGAATTCCTGGAGGCCGGCAACGACGACTTTGGCCAAGTGGGACTTCTTGTAGCGATCAGCGATCTTGATGGCTTCATCAAGCTTGCCTTCACGAAGGGCGCCGGCAACGGCGGGCGCGAACTTGCGCGATTCGCCGCGAGCGGCATTGAAAGCAATCAGACGGTCGATCATGACACCAATCGACCATGCGGACATGATGAAAAGGACGATGACGACCGCTTTGGCGAGCCAGCCCATCTGGCCCCACATATCAGCGGGGTCGAAAGAGACTGCGCCGCCGCCGGACATTAGGTTGAGCGCCCATACCTGCGTTTGAAGAACCATGATTTTCTCCTGCGAGTTGAATTGAATCAGAAAGCCGGAAGACCGGCGAAGGGTGCGGATCCGTTTCTGGAATCCGCGAAGGCCATCGATTAAGTACGGCCGGGTTGGGCGCTTTCAGGCGTTATGAATTGGCGACTGAAAGCGTGAGCTGCTTTGACCGCCGAGGTAGCGGCTGATTCCGGCCCGGTGGGCGCCGGTCTCGAAAAGATGATACGAAACCTGCTTAATTGCTCAACGTGAAATTCACGTCAATTTGAGTTTGCACTTCGACGGGCTCACCATTGAGTTGAGTGGGCTTATAGACCCACTGGCGAACTGCCTCGGTAGCGGAGGGGATCAACAGCGGGTGACCGCTGACCACCTGCAAATTCTGGATAGTTCCATCCTTGGCGATAATCGCGTTGAAGCGAACAGTGCCTTGGATGCGAGCCTGTTTAGCCAACGGCGGGTACGTGGGCCGGACCATTTTGGAGATGTTCGCGGCGGTGACGGAACCACCGACGCGGATACGTTGCGGGGTAACCGGCTTCGGCTTTTCAGGGGGAGGAGGCGGCGGCGGAGCGGCGGTCGGAACCGATCCGATAATTCCGCCAATGATACCGCCGGCAGTTCCGCCGGGGACGCCACCAGGGACGCCGCCGACAACACCGGGGGTTCCCATGGCGGGAGGAAGTTCCTCTTCACGGATCATGGCGATGTCTTTCGGGATCTGTTTCGGCGCAACCAACCGGCCGGCGTCGAACTGTTTCGGGATCACCTTCACCACTTTCACCGGCGCGGCCGCGGGAGGCGGTGGAGGCGGCGGTGGGGGCGGCGGCGGGGCGACAAGCATCGACGCCAATTGCGTCGGCTGTAGCCCTTCGAAGAAGATCATCGGAAGAATTACGAGGACGGCGATAAGGCCGGATTGAATCAGGAAGGAAACAGCTACCGTGCTAGCTGTATTTGTTTTGCCAGTTCCATCTACGAATGTTTGTTCGAACATTTCCGCACTCCTTTCAACCGGATCACGCTCCGGCGCGAAAAACTACTTTAATGACTTCACTTTAGCGGCGGCTACCGGGGATGCCCCGGCGGTCTGCGCGGCGTTGCGGCGGTTCTCCAGCCATTCCCGCCCCGAGATAAGGATTGGGCTGGCAATGAAGATTGAAGAATAAGTTCCAATAATGATGCCTACGACGAGGGCAAAAGAGAAGCCGTTGAGTACGGCGCCTCCAAAGAGCCACAGCGCCGCGGCGGTGATGAAGGTCAAACCCGAAGTGAGAATCGTGCGGCTCAGCGTCTGGTTGATGCTGGCGTTGACAACAGTGTCAAACTTCTCTTTTCGCATACCCGGAAGGTTCTCCCGGATGCGGTCAAAAACTACGATCGTGTCATTCATCGAAAAGCCGACAAGGGTGAGGAGGGCAGCGATAACCGTGAGAGAGATTTCCTTGTCGAAGATTGAGAAGAGACCGACCGTGATGATGGTGTCGTGGAAGACGGCGATGACAGCCGCCAACCCGTAGATAACCTCAAACCGGAAGGCGATATAGATCAGCATGCCGGCCAACGCGAGCAGCGTGGCGTTTAGGGCCTGCGACCGCAGTTCGGCGCCCACCTTGGGGCCGACCAGATCGAAACCGCGAATCTGATAAGGGGCGACAAAGGCTTCTTGTTTTAGCACGTTCAGCACTTCCGGGCTTACACCATTGACACCGGAGAGCGCGTCGATGTTCCCCAGCAGTCCCCGCTTCTGGGTGTCGCGGAAAGAAGTGATGGCTTTCGCGGCCGTTTGTACCTGCTCCTCGTTCATGCTGGCGGCGAGGGGGCCGCGGATGCGGTCGGCGATTGCCGCCGTTCCGGCGCCGGAGAGGTCAAGTTTGCCGCCGCCTTCGCCGCCAAAATTAGAGCTCAGCGTGGTGGTTACGAGTTGACGGGCGGCGTCAAGCGCCTTTTCGTCGCGCAATTCGGTAGAAATCAGGAGGTCGTTGGTAGTGGTGTCGCGCTGGACAACAATCTCGCCGGGGATCTTGGCGCTGAGCGCCCCGCGGATCTGGTCTTCACTGACGGCGTTCTGGAACCGAACCGTCGTTACCGTGCCGCCTTTGAAGTCAATTCCATACCGGGGTCCGCCTTTCATGATCAGGCTGCCGAAGCCCGCCGCGGTCAGGACCAGGGAGGCGATGATGAAGGGCCATTTTTTCCCTAGGAAGTCGAAGTTCGTGTTCTTGAAAATTTCCATGAATTACTGCTAGCGGTCGCCTTGACGGTTGGACACCAAGTTCGAGCAACTAGTTCCCGCTTGATCTCAGAAAAAGTATCACAATTGCTTGCTGGTTACAAACACCGGCAGGTACTGGGCCGGTGGACGTTAGTCCTAATCCGGCGGCCGGTGTCAAAATCCGATCAGATGCTCAAAGTGGTCAACTGCTTCTTGCCCGACAACTCCCAATCGAAGATGAACTTCGACACGAAGACCGCCGTAAAGATGTTGGCAATCAGGCCGATAACCAGCGTCAGCGCGAATCCCTTCACAGCCGTTGAACCGAAGGCGAACAGAAAGGCGCACGAAACGACCGTGGTTACGTGCGTATCGATAATCGTCAAAAAAGCTTTCCCGAATCCGGCTTCCACCGCGGCTATCACGGCTTTACCATGGCGAAGTTCTTCGCGAATACGTTCGAAAATGAGGACGTTTGAATCTACGGCCATGCCGATCGTCAGAATGAATCCGGCGATTCCCGGGAGCGTGAGGACGGCGCCGAAATAGGACAGGGCGGCCAAAAGAATAACAGCGTTGAGAACCAGCGCCAGAGTGGCATTGATGCCGGCGCGCTTGTAGTAAACCAGCATGACGAGAATTACGGTGCTGACGCCGACCACGCCCGCCATCAGTCCGTCGCGGATCGAATCGGCGCCAAGCGAAGGTCCGACGGTCCGTTCTTCCAGGTACACGATGCCGGCCGGAAGGGATCCGGACGTGAGCGTAAGCGCTAGATCGCTCGCCGAGGTTTGGTCCCCGATGCCGGTGATTCGACCAGAATCTTCAATTTTGCTTTGAATGGTGGCGACACTGAAAATATTGTGATCGAGGACGACCGCCAACTTATTGTTGACGTTGGCTTCGGTAAACCGCCCGAACCGCTTCGACGCGTCCTGCGAGAGTGTGAACGAGGTCTCCCACTTGCCGAATTCGTCCTGCGACGGGCGAGCGTTGCGGAGATCGCGGCCGGTGACGACGGCGTTGCGGCCCAGCAGCCACCAGGATTCTCCCTGTGAGCCGGGCTTAGCCTTTTCGCGTTCGAGAATTGTGCCTATCGGCAACACGCCGCCATTCTGGGCGAGCGCCTGAGCGCGGTCCGGATACGGTCCACCGCGAACTTCGGTAATAGACAACATCGCCGCGGCCGATATAAGCGCTTTTACACGTGCCGGATCATCGACGCCCGGCATCTGCACGAGCACTTCGGATTCATTCTGCGAACCGCCGCGTTGCTGCACGGTCGCCTCAGCGAGGCCAAGTCCATTGATTCGATTCTCGATCGTTCGGATGGAACGTTCCAGCGTGTCCTTGCGCAAAACACCGGCTTCAGTCGGCTTGTAGGTCAACTTGAAATCCGAGCCGGAGACTGAATTCATGTTCCAGGAGGCGAAGCGGGAATTGATCACTTCGCGGAAGGCGGCAACTTTATCGACCGCTATTCCCTTCACTAGAATTTCGATCGTCTCGGCGTCCTCGAGCCGCTGGGGATCGTTGCGATCCAGGGCCACATAGGTCACGCCATCCTTCTGCATTTCGATTTTGAGGCGCTCGATGGTCTGGTCGGCTTCCGCTTTAAAGGCGTCCTGCGCCTGGACCTGGAGGACCAACTGGCTTCCGCCTTTCAAGTCGAGACCGAGTCGAATGTTTTCGTTCCAATTTTTCACCAGTTCGGCCTTGCTTTTCGGCAGGCCGACGATGCCGTACAGACAGGCTAGGATGATCACCAATACAAAAATCGCTTTGTTACGCAGGGTACTGTTCATGGGTAATGCTCTTGTTCAAATTTCTTTAGGTGGCCGGCGCTTCCGGCTTTTGCAGCGACGTGACGGCGCTGCGCGTCACTTGGAGTTTGACATTGTCGGGTTTCACCTTGATCACAATGGTGTCGTCCTCTTTTACAACTACGACAACCTCCCCGACCAATCCACCGCTCGTCACGACGATATCGCCCTTTTTCAAATTCTGCAACATTTGCGCGGTTTGCTTCTTCTGCCGTTGCATGGGCAGGAAGAGTAAAAAGTAAAAAATGCCAAAGATCGCCACCATTGGCAGGAAGCCGATGATGGAATTTAACGGTGATTGTGAGATGAAAAGGCTAAGAGTCACTCGGTTCCTACCACCGTTGCGGCACGGTTCGCGCGAAGAAGTTCAGGAAATTCCCCAAGCAAAATAGACTGCCTGATCCGCTTCATGATGTCAAGGTAATGCCGCATATTGTGAAGCGTTCCCAGTACGGAGAAGAGGATTTCACCGGCCAAAAACAGGTGGCGCAGGTACGATTTGGAAAAATTCCGGCACGTGTAGCAGCCGCAAGCCGGGTCAAGGGCAGTCCGGTCTTCACGATATCGAGAATTTTTAATGATAACCTTGCCCTCCGAAGTGAAAAGGCAGCCGTTTCGGGCATTGCGGGAAGGCATTACGCAATCCATCATATCCACTCCGCGAGCCACATACTCAATTAATTCTTCAGGTTTCCCCACTCCCATCACGTAGCGGGGCTTTTCGCGGGGCAATAATGGAGTCGTAATCTCCGTCATTGCCAACGATTCCGGCCGCGGCTCTCCCACCGAAAGGCCGCCTATCGCGTATCCCGGCGCCTGGAGTTCCAGGAGCCTTTCGGCACACTCGACGCGCAGTTCAGCGGACATGGCGCCCTGTACGATTGGGAACAGCGCCTGCCGCGTCTCCTGCTGCCGGTAGTGCCGAAATGCCTGTTCGGCCCAGCGGATTGTCCGGAGCATGGAACGGCGAACCTCCGGCAACGGCGGGGGAGGAAACTCCAGGCATTCATCGAGCACCATCATGATGTCGGAGCCCAGCGCGCGCTGCACATCCACCGTCGATTCCGGCGTAAAAAGGTGTTTATCGCCATTGAGATGCGACTGAAACACGACGCCTTCTTCGGTCACTTTGCGAATCTTGCTGAGGCTGAAGACCTGAAATCCACCCGAGTCGGTGAGGATGGGCCGCGGCCAACGAATGTACTCGTGCAACCCGCCGAAATCACGGATCAGTTCATGACCGGGCCGGAGATAGAGATGGTAGGTGTTGGCGAGAATAATCTTCGCGTCCAGATCGTCCTGCAACTGCGCGGGGGTCAGCGCTTTTACCGTACCTTGCGTGCCTACGGGCATAAACACAGGCGTTTCAATGATTCCGTGCGCTGTGTGGAGCAAACCGGCGCGAGCGCCGGTGGCGGGGCATTGCGCTTGCAGTTCGAAGCGCAAGCCTTCCGTGAGAGTTTGGTTCATTCGTACCGCAAAGCTTCCGTGGGATTCATCCGTGAGGCGCGGTTGGCGGGCAGCAACCCGAAAATAAGGCCGACCAGGAAAGACGTGAAAAAGGCAACGGCCACCGACACGGGGGAAATCGGAATGTCGATGCCGCCAAAGTACCCCGCGCTCCAAGGAATCGCCACGCCGACGAGAATTCCTATCAGTCCGCCGCCCACGCTGATCAGCACCGCCTCCGCCAGAAATTGAGTGAGTACCGCGCGGCGAGTCGCGCCCACCGCCAGACGGATCCCGATCTCCCTGGTCCGCTCCGTCACGGTTACGAGCATGATATTCATTATCCCGATTCCCGATATCAGCAGGGTGATTGCTGAAACAAGTATCAACACGACGGTTAGGATGAGCGCGATATTTTCCGCGGCGGCCAGAATTCCGGTCAAGTTGTCGACGTAATACTTGGCGCCCGCCCGATGCCGCGATTCGAGCAATGACTGCACCTGCTTAGTCAATGGGATGACGTCACCGGGGTCGCGAGCCTGTACGTACATGGGATCGATGCGTTCCTCGCTGGTGAGGTATTTCAAGACGGTGATGGGCGCCAGGATCGTCTCCGTCGAGAGTTCGGACAGTCCGAAGCTGTCCGTTTTTTCGCGAAACGTGCCGATGATCGTAAACTGCAAACCTTGAATCTTCACCACTTGGCCGATGGAGTTCGACTGGCTGCCATAGAGTTTGACGGCCAGTTTCTCGGTGAGCATCGCGACCCGATTCCGTAAAGCGACGTCGTCGGCCTGCATAAACCTTCCGGCGACGCTGACGAGATTTCGCACCGGCGCGTACTGTTCATCGGAGCCGATAATTTTCACGTCGCGAACTTTTCCTTGAATCACCATCTGGTCAAATACGGTCATGACGCCGGTAGCCGCGCTGATACGGCCGGGGAAGGCGTTGCGCACCGCGGCCACGTCGGCGATCTTTACGAAATCGGCCTCCACTTGGGCGCCGGTGCGGTTGCCAGCCTCGTAGTAGGCGACGATCAGGTTAGAACCGATACCGCGGATCTGCTCCAGAACGTAGTCGCGACTGGTGAGCGAGATGGTCACCACCAGGATGACCGACGCATTGCCGATAACCAACCCCAGCGCCGTGAGCAGCGTGCGCACGCGGTTTGCCTGCAGGGCCTGCAGGCTCGAACGAAGTACTTCCCGCCAGTTCATCGTGCTTGTTTCAAAAGTTTCTCCGCTTCCTCGCGCGGCGGCAAGTCGGGATTCAGAGCGGACTGCATGTACTCCCGCAGCAACGTCCGCGCTTCCGGGAGATTCTGCTTGGCTTCAATGAAAGTCTGCGCGGTTTGAAAGAGGACTTGCGGGTGCTTGGGCGACAACTTCGCGGCCTGACCCAGCCACTGAACACTTTCCGGAAACCGGCCCGTTCTGGCGAGGAATCGGGCGACGTCCAATACTCGTCCGACGGACTTCGGGGCTAACTCGGCGGCCCGCCGCAGATGCCGCTCGGCGCCTGGGAAGTCCTTCCGAGCCTCTTGCAATTTCGCTTGGGCAAATTCGTATTCGGCAGCTTCTAAGCTTTTAATCTTTGGCAGCAATCCTTGCGCCTTGTCCAGGCCACCCCCGAGAAATCCGGGAGCCTGAAGATAATACTCGAACAGATCGTTCAAAGCCTCACCGTTGGAGGGATTGAGTTCCACGGCCTTCTCGAAGTTTTGGCGCGCTTTTGACGCATAGTTGGGAGCGGCTAGCGGAAAAGCAGTTTCCGCGCGGCGTCCGAATGCTCGCCCCAGCCAATGACGCGCCGAGGAACTTGAGGAGTCGAGCTGTACCCACTTCTCGAAATAATCGATGGCCTTGCGGTAGTCGGCCATTCCAAAAGACGCGCGTCCGGCCAGAGAAAATGCGCCGGTGTCGTTGTCTGAAATCGGCTGCATGGCCTGTAGCGCCTCCCGGTAGCGGGTCTGCTGGTAAAGTTCTTCCGCTTTGCGAAGCTCCGCGGGCGCCGCGAAGAGAGATACCGCGACCGCGATTCCTAGGACAAGTATTCGCATCCGTTACTTTTTCCGATGGTACACCACCGGTATTGGGACGTCTCGCACGCTGTGTCCGTTTCGGTGGCTGTCGCAAGGCCGGCCTTCCCGTCGAGTTCCCACTTGAACGGAATGCAACGGGGATAGTCCGGGACGTGGCAGGCGCAGTCCGCAAATGCCGCCCGCCAACTTCACGAAACGCGGATGACGGAACTTTATCTCGCTTCGCTCCCAGCCCTGATTGGCTTTGAACCCATCCCATTGCCACCGATTCTAATCTACCCGAATAAAGCGGAAGCCGGACAGGAGAGTAACGTAACCGTCTCCCAAAACATCCCTTACGAGGGGACGTAGTATAGTATCCTCGGATTTGGGAAAACTCACCCCGTTGGAGGTTCGAAATGAAAATTTTTAAAAAGCTGGCGAGTTTGACGGCGCTCGCGGCGCTGTTTACGTTTGGCGCCATGGCCCAGACCGCGTCGCTTGAAGGCGAAGTAAAGGGCGAAGACGGCAAGCCGTTGAAAGATGCTCTCATCACACTGGAACGAAAAGATATTAAGGGCAATTACAAGGTAAAGACCAACAAGAAAGGGCAATGGTTCCATGCCGGCCTTCCGCTTGGCACGTACGACATTTCCTGCAATGTCGATGGCAAAGTCGTTGACACCGTGAAAAACGTTCGCACCCGTATGGGCGATCCGCTCCCCGTCAATTTCGACCTCTCCAAGATGGCCAACCAGCGCAAGGCGATGGAACAGGCAATCTCCACCGGTAAGGTGACCGAAGAGATGTCGCGCGAAATGTCGAAGGAGCAGAAGGAAGCCCTGGAGAAGCAAGCCAAGGAACGCTCCGCCGCGCTGGCGAAGAACAAGGAATTGAACGATGCCTTCAATACCGGCATGGAAGCGCTGAAGACCAAGAGCTTCGCGGCCGCGATTGAGGCCTTCGATAAAGCCGCCGTGATGGATCCGAAGCAAGTTGTGATTTGGGCTAACAAGGCCGAGGCACACGTTGGTTTGGCCGGCTCCAAAACGGGAGAGGAACAGACGGCGGAGTTGGCCAAGGGCATGGAAGCCTACTCGAAAGCCTTGGAGTTGAAGGCTGACGATGCCGGCATGCACAACAACTACGCCTTGGCCCTGGCCAAAGCGAAGAAGTACCCGGAAGCACAGGCGGAACTCGACAAAGCCGCCCAGCTCGACCCTTCCAACGCGGGCCGTTACTACTACAATCTCGGCGCCATTCTCACCAACGTGAACCAGTTGGAACCGGCCGGAATCGCATTCAAGAAGGCGATTGAATCCGACCCCAATTACGCCGACGCCCACTTCCAGTACGGGCTGTTCCTTTTCAGCAAAGCGACCATTACACCGGACGGCAAGACCGTTCCGGTGGCCGGCACGACGGACGCCTTCCAGAAGTATCTGGAATTGAAGCCCGATGGCCAGTTTGCGGAAGCGGCCAAAGGCATGCTGCAAGCCGCCGGCACCGCCGTTCAGACTGAGTACAAGAACCCCAACGCTCCGGCCGCCAAAAAAGGCGCGACGAAGACAAAGAAGTAACAGCTTCACCAGCAAGGGCGTCCATTCCAATGGACGCCCTTTTTCTATCTACACGCCATGCTTCGCTACCTGATCGGGATCGTAATTTCGCTGATTGCGCTGACCTTCGTGCGCGCCGTGTGGGGCATTATTCAAAAGGCTGTCGTCGATGAAGTGAAGTCCGCTACTGCGGACGACACGCCGGCCCCCGGCCCGGCAAATTCCGCCCGTTCCGCCGCGGATACGACGCTACGCAAGTGCGTGACGTGCGGAACTTACAAAGCGGAATCGTCCATGATCCGCTATGGTGCGGGCGACAAAAGCATGTTCTTTTGCTCGGCCGAGTGCGAAAAAAACGCGCACAGCTAGGCGCTACTTGGTGCGGGCCAATTGGGCCATTCGCGCATTCAGCGCCTGTAATTGCCGCAGATCGTCTTCGGCTTGCTGAATCGCCGTTTGGATCCGCGACAGGTCACCGGCCTGCAAGCCCGCCCCCGGTGTCTCTCTCGTCTGCGCATTCAACGTGAAGTTCCGGTAGATGTCGCTTACTTCGCGGTACCGAAGCAGCAGGGCGGTCAGAAAAGCCTCGCGCCGCCGGTTGAGGTCCTCCACCTCTTTGGAGACCCCTGCGGCTTTCGCCGCGCCGGATTCCGCTTTCGCCACTCGATCCTGCATCAGCTTTTCCGCGGTTTCGACTTTAACCAGCCGTTCCGACTTGGCCCGCAACTCGGTTTGCAGCGCTTCACCCAATCGACGGGCAGACTGTGCGTCCTCCCGCAGTTCATCCAACTGCGCCTTCAGCTTCTTCGCTTCCGTCTCCTCTGCCGACAGCATCGACTCAGCCCGCGATTCCGCATCCCGAGCGTTGCTAAGCGCCTTCGATTGATCTCGAATTTGCTCCCGCAGTTCGTCGATAGTTTTGATGTATGGTGACGGATCCGTGCCGGCCGGTACGCGCACCACGCGCGTTTCAGCGCCCGGGGCGACCGGCGCTGCCGTCGTCTCCGCGGGCGGCGCAGGCGACACGGTACGGGTAGTTTTTTGTAATTCCAGGTAGGCGAGGCGGTCTAACGCCTCGCGGCGCCCAAGTTCCGCGCGCCATCCGAGGCTCGCGGCGATCGCCGTGGAAATCAGTAGTAGATACGGAATCAGCCGGACCATTCAATCCCCTCACTTTCGCAACGAAAACCGCGCCCGGTTGGGCACGTCACGGTCCCCGTTCAATAGATCCACGGTTACCGTTTTCGACTTCGCGCCGCGCAACTCCACGGCGACGCTCCAGTGCGTCGCGGCGGCGGAAATCACTTTGTCAATCGCTTCGGGAACCTCTCCCCGGCTGCGGCAAAACGCCCCAATCCCGCCACTCTGTTCCGCCAGTTGCATCAATCCCCGTTGGTAGGCTTCGTTGATCGGATCGGAAAAGTAGTTCAGGTGGACCAGGTAAAGCGGTGTTTCGGAGTTCGCCAGGCCGTCGGACAGCTTCTGCATTTTCTCGCGGATCAACTGATCCGGGAAGCGCCTGCTCAAGTCCTGCGAGTCGCTCGAATTGATCACCGGATTCGTAAAGTCTTCGCGATAGTTATAGATGTTGCTGTCGGTAACGTAAAATACCGCCACGCGGACATTGCTCCGGTTCTGCAACGAGTCCCCAATAGCCGCCGCCGATTCAACTGTGGTTAGCAGTCCGGCCTTCCCGGTCGCCGCGTACCCGGAGATGGCCGCGGCTATCTTCTCCCGGTCCGGCGTCGGATCCTGCAGCACCTGCAGCACATCCTGCGATTTGAGAACCGCCACCCAATTGTTTTTCGCCAACGTGCCCAACCGCGCTGCCAGCGCGGAGCGCGCCGAATCGATCAACGTCTGGTCGCCGGTAAGATCGAGAACCAGCAACAAGACCAGATCGTCCTTCGGCCCGTGCACGCGCAAAACCTTCGCCGGATTGCCGTCCAGGGTCGCCTTGAATCCGGCCTTGTCCAACGGCGGTTCCTGTTCCGGCGCCGTCACCCGCAGCAATGTCCGCGGCGGCCGCCGCACTTCGGCCGCGACCATCAACCCCATCAAAAATACGGCCAGGAAGATTCCGCGCATCAGAAGCTCAACCTCATTCCTACCTGGATCACGCGGCCGCCGCGGGACCCTATTATCTTCCCCGCATTTACGTTCGGCGCCGACGCCGGCCCGATCATCATATCCGGATCCGCCCAGTTTCCGGTGTTGGTGAAATTGAAGCCCGTCGCCGTCAGTTCGATCACCTGTTCCGCCGTCACCGCAAATCGCTTCGTCACCGATAAATCATGATTCTGTCCGCCCGGGGAGAGCAGTTGCGGATGTGTTCGCGGTCCAGTTCCGAGCGTGAAATCCGGAGGTTGTTCGAAAGCCGCGGGATTGAACCAGAAATCCGGCCCACGATTCGCCACGGCAGGGTCCACGCCGGCGGCCAGGTTCACGCGCAGCGCGTCGACGATGCCGCCGGTGTTGTTGAACTGCGGCCGCAGCGCCAGTGGCTCGCCGCTTTGCAGCGATGTGATCCCGCTCACCGACCAGCCATCGACGATGTAGCGCCGCCAGTCACTGTAGGTCATCAGCGCCTTTTTCGATCCGATCGGCAGGTCATAAGCAAAGCTGAACGCTATCCGATGCGGGTTGTTGCCGGCTGTCAGCGACCATTCGTTCTGGCGGTTGTAGAAGTCTTGAATCCCGTAGGGCCCGGAATAATCGTCCATTTGCTTTGAAAGCTCATACGTCGCGTTCAATGTGAGTCCAGCGGAAGAACGCTTTTCCGCCCGAAACACAGCCGCGTTCCGTTTGTAGTTTCCGGCCGGCCATGAACTGTAGACATCAAAGCGCTGATACTGCGGATAAGGCCGCAGCGTGCGCCGGAAAGTCTCCGTGTTCAACGCGTCGCGATAGACCAGGTTGGACACTGGAATCGCATTGGGGTTCGCCGCCGAATTCGATACAAACATCCGCTGCCCGCGCGAGTGGCCCAGGCTGATACTCACTATCGTCTGGCCCTTTAGCTCGCGTTCCATGGAAAGGCCAGCCGATTGATAAAGCGGCACGGTGGAGGAGGTGTCGACCAAATCGGCGTTCGTAAAATTGGCAGCGTCAGGCCGCAGATCCGGTAGCGGACGGGCCAGTGCGGGAAAGCCGTCAACCAGCCGAAACGCGGGCTGGAGCTGAATATTCGGCGAGATCAGCGTGGGGATACCGACGAAGCCCTGTGTCGCCCATTGCGTCGTATAAATCGGAATCAAACTGGAACTCAGTCCGTAGCTCATCCTCACCACGCTTTTCGCATCGCCCCGCGGATTCCACGACATTCCAAAACTGGTCTCCGGCCGAACGCGCACCCGTTGCAGCGACCGCCCCCGTCCATCCCGGTTCGCGAAAACCAAGGCGCCGCGCAAGCCGTTCGCCGGGTTGATCGCATCCAGGTCGACGGAAGCGAACCGATCGTATTTTTCGACTCGCGGAAGGGCGAACTCCGAAGCGAAACTAACGTTGAATGTCAGATTCTTCGAGTACTCATAGGTATCCGCCGCCTGCAATCGGAACGACCGGCCGCGCCAGTACGACGGATTATCGACCACGGTCGCCGTCGCGGATTCCGGCAGCCCCAACAGATAGCTGGCAAACGGGTGACCCGTATTATTGATTCCAGGCAATGACGTAATGGACGGCCCGAATTGGAAAGCGCCCGCGGGATTCTCCGGCATGTACGCATTCACCTGGTAGCGCCGGTAGAGCGCCGACCCGCGCAGTCGATGCTTCCCGCGCCGCGTCGAGACAGACTCCGTGAAGTAGTAGTAGTTGTGCGAATTTCTCGATACAGGGTTATTGCGGCCCATCCCGAGATACGTCGAAAATCGGAATACGGGAAACGCGTCTCGAAGCGGTCCGCGCAACCCGATGGTATCCAGTGCCCCCTCCTGCCCGGCGCGCCCATTTAGGCTCCGGTCCGAGATCACGTCCATGGTGAATGTTTGAATCGTAGCGGCGCTCCGGGTGTATGTCCAGTCGAACGTGCCGCGCCGCGCGTTAAAATCGCGGTCGTTGTTGTTTGAATCGGCGATGGTGTCGAAGTAGCGCGACGCGCCTGCCCGGCCGTTCGTGAAGGATCCGTTGAAGGTCAGGCGGTGCTTTTCCGCGGGAGTATGATCCACCTTGAAGATCATCCCGTTCGCCTGGTTCGTCTCGGGCGAAAACACGAAGTAGTTGTTTCGGAAGAACGGGCCGGCATCGGAGTTGGGCAGGGGGTAATAACTTATCGCCTTCAGCGCAACAGGGTCCATCCGGGCGGCCGGCAGGGTATTGTTTGGGAAGGGATCCCGCCGATACTGCAGGTTCTCATTACTCACGGCGCTCGCCGGATTGAAGTCCGGATTGATGCGCGTCGATTGCGGATCGTATACCGGCAATTTCAGGCCGGCATTGTCCACCGTCCGGGAGAAGTCGCCGGCGCGTTCCGGTGGGATGGCGATTGTCCGCAAGAAGGAACGGCCTATCCGTTCACGGACACCTTCATAGGAAACGTTGAAAAACGTCTTTCGCGAGCCGTCGTAAACCTTGGGAATCACAACCGGGCCGCCGACGTTGAATCCGAACTGATTTCTACGCAAAAGATTTCGCGACCCTCCCCGCTGAACAACGTCGTGCGGCGTCGCATCCAGCTTGTCGTTCCGGAAATTCTCAAAAATACGTCCGTGCCAGCCCGGACCCGATGCCCGGCCGCGCGCCTTCTTTCCCGGTTCGTCCGGACGCAGACCCAGATCGCGCGTCAGGACTTTGAACTCTTCGACCGCTCGCTCTAATTCGGACTGGGGCTTCGGTGGTTGCGTTCGGGGCCGCTGCGGTTGTTGCCAGCCATAGGCGATCGCGGCGGAGAGCAAACTAGCAGCTAGCCACCGCGTCGAGTGTCGCATACTAACAGTGTACCCAGCGCAAAGGACGGTCGCGGCTCCCGGCTTTTTGCGCGGATCGTTCAAAACATGAAACTAGGCGATATAGCGCACCGTCTGGGCGCGGTGCTTCACGGAGACCCGGAATTGGAAATCACCGGCGTGTCGGGCATGGAACACGCCGTACCCGGCCAACTCACCTTTCTAGCCAACCCCAAATACGCCAACAAGGTGAAGAACACAAGGGCGTCGGCCATTCTCGTCGCTCAGCCCTTGCCGGACCTGCCGCTGGCCACAGTCGTCAGCGCTAATCCCTACCACGATTTTGCCAGGGCGTTGGAGATGTTCTACCAGCAGCCGAGACCCGCGCCCGGTATTCATCCGCTCGCTTTCGTCGATCCCAGCGCCGTCATTGGGGCTGATGCCTCCATCGGCCCTTTCGCCTTCGTCGGCCCGCGCGTCAGGATCGGGGCGCGGTGTGCGCTTTTCCCCCACGCTGTAGTTTACGAAGGCGCGGAGATCGGGGATGACTTCCTGGGGCATTCCCACTCCGTCATTCGCGAATTTTGTCGCGTCGGGCATCGCGTCATCCTGCAAAACAACACTGTAATCGGCGGTGACGGCTTCGGCTTCGCCAAGACTAAGCAAGGCACCCATTACAAGATTGTCCAGTCCGGCATTACGGTGATTGAGGACGATGTCGAGATTCAATCGCTGACTGCTATTGATCGGGCCACCGTCGGCGAGACGCGCGTGGAACGCGGGGCAAAGATCGACAACCTGGTCCAGGTCGGTCACGCCAGCGTCATTGGCGAGGACAATATTATTTGCTCGCAGGCCGGTTTGGCGGGGAGTTCGATCCTGAAAAAGAACGTCCTGCTGGCCGGCCAGGTCGGCATCAGTGGCCACTTGACCATCAACGACAACGCTATCATCTACGCCCAAAGCGGCATCGGTGGCGATGTCCCCGCCGGCGCTGTTATGTCGGGATCGCCGGCCTTTGACGCCCGCGTCTGGCTGCGCGCCATCACCGCGTTTCAAAAGTTGCCCGCCCTGTTAACGACGATGCGAGAATTGGAAAAGCGCGTAGCGGAGTTGGAATCGCGCCACAAGGATTCCGAAGCATGAGCGATAAATTTGTCCGGGCCCCGTTGGCCTTTGAGGACGCCCAATTTCTGCTCTCGCCTGAAGCGCGTAGCGTCCGAATCCTCAGCGAATATTTGAAGCCGCTAGGCGTCTTCCGCAAAAATCGGATTCGCGATACGGTGGCCTTTTTCGGCTCGGCACGGATTAACGCCGAGGGGCCGATGAGCGAATATTATGACGGCGCCCGCATGCTCGCTGGAAAAGTCACGAAGTGGAGCGATTCTCTCCCCCACAACAACCGCCGATTTGTCGTTTCCACCGGCGGCGGTCCCGGCATCATGGAAGCGGCCAACCGCGGCGCGATGGAGGCGGGGGGCAAGTCGATCGGCCTCAACATCCGGCTCCCCTTTGAGCAGGCGCCGAACCGATTTATCTCCCCCGAACTCTCGCTCGAATTCGGCTACTTCTTCCTCCGCAAATTCTGGTTCGCCTACCTCGCCAAGGCGCTGGTCGTCTTCCCCGGCGGCTTCGGCACGATGGACGAGTTGTTCGAGATCCTCACCCTCGTCCAGACCCGCAAACTTCACAAGGAGATGATCGTCATTCTGTACGGCAGCGCGTTCTGGAAAGAAATTTTCAACTTCGAGGCCCTCGCCAGGCACGGCATGATCTCGCCCGAGGATCTGAATATTTTCCAGTTCGCCGACGACCCCGAAACCGCTTTCCTCCTCCTTCGCGACGGACTTACCCGCCTCTATCTGAGCCCTGAGGAGATGGCCGAACCGGACATCGCGCCCGGTATCGCCCATACGCGCAACGAGTGAAAACGCCCGACTCAACGATGAATATCAGCGGCGCCCCGTCGCGCCGGGCATTTGCCTGGCGCGACGCGCTGGGCAAGTTGGAAATCGTCACCCTCAGCCTGGTTGTTCTCGTGCCGGTTCTTTCAAGGCTTATGCCGGGATCGGTGCTCGTCCCCATCGTGACCATGGCCGCCATCGTCGCCGGAGTCTGGACCGCTTTCCGGTGGATTCGCCGCTCGGTTCGGCACGCGATCTGGCGACTCCGCAACCGGCTGCTGCTCAGCTACGTCTTCATCGCCGTCGTTCCGGTTTTGCTCCTCGCCATCCTTGGACTTGTCGGCGCCTGGGCCCTTTCCGGGCAGGTCGCCGCTTACTTGGTAGCCCAGGAATTCCAGCAGGACCTGGATGCTTTGCGCGCCAGTGCCGACGCCATGTTGCGGGCCATGGAGGACGAGCGCACCCCACAACCCGGCCGGCTTGTCGAGTTCCTGGGGACCCGCTTCCCGGACATCGAAATCCTTGTTAGTAACGGGTCTACCGCGGTCATCCGGTCCCCCGAAAATTCGGAACTTCAACACCCCGCCGACGAACAGGTGGAGGTCAACAGCGCCGTCCTCAAAGGCGGACTCCTCTACTCCGGCGTCCATCTCCATCGCAAAGGCAGGCAGGTTACCTTCCTCGTACCCATCCGCAAGCAGTATCTCCAGAAGCTCATCCCCAATCTTGGTGAAATAACGGTCCTCGACTTCTCAAGCGCGGAATCGCCTGGCCGCGTCCAAATGGGACTACACCAGGAGGCCGACGCCATCGACGCCCTCTTCTCTCGGGCCATTGCACCCGCGGTCAACTTTCTAGACTTCCAACTCCTTTGGGGCATGCGTATCGGGGTCTTCGTCTGGGAGCAGCCCAAAGTGGCCGGCTCGGCCGTCCTCGCAGTCCACACTCGCTTTTCTCAAGTTTTTCGAGTTATTTTTTCCCAAAAGGCAGATTGGGATCAGCCTTTTCTGATTGCCGCCTTTTACGGCTTCGCCATCGCGTTCCTGCTGGTTGAACTGATTGCTCTCACCATCGGCCTCTCTATTACTCGCAATATGACCCGGGCCGTTCATTACCTCTACGAAAGCACCCAGCGCGTGCAGGCCGGCGACTTCACTTACCGCATCCCCGTTATGGGGAACGACCAGCTGGCGAACCTGAGCCAGAGCTACAATGTGATGATCGAAAATCTCGATCGCCTGTTGAAAGTAGCCAAGGAGAAGGAACGGCTGCAGGCCGATCTCGATATTGCCAAGGAAGTCCAGGAACAGCTCTACCCCCGATCCGTCCCGCTCGTGGAAGGGCTGCAAATTACGGCTCTCCTCAACCCCGCCAAAAGCGTTTCAGGCGACTTCTACGACTACCAGAAGATCGACGCCACGCACTGCGCCATCGCCCTCGGCGACGTGGCCGGAAAAGGTATCAGCGCCGCGCTCCTCATGGCCAATATTCAGTCTGCCATGCGCGCCCAACTCCGCTTTGTCGAGGAACGGAAGGCCGCAGTCTGCACAGCCACGATCGTCTCCCAGATCAATAAACATCTCGCCGCCAACACGGCCACCGAAAAGTACGCCACGTTTTTCTTTTCCGTTTATGATGAGTCGACTGGCGAACTTGTCGCCACCAACGCCGGCCATCTTCCGCCCATTCTTTTGCGGGGCTCTGAAGTAATCCGCCTGGACGTTAACGGGATGGTGGTTGGCATGTTTCCGCAGGCCCAATACGACTCCAGCCGAATCACCCTGGAAAAGGGGGATCTGCTCCTTCTATACACCGACGGCATCACCGAACCGGAGAATGAGTACGATGAGATGTTCGGCGAGGAACGCCTCATCGAGACGGTCCAGCGTGTCATCGCCAAGTCCAATGAAGAAATTCTCCGCGAGGTCTTCGACGCCGTGAACCAATGGACATTCGCCCCGGAGTCGGCCGACGATATGACCATGATGATTATCCGGAGAGTGTGATGTCGAACAATCGCATCGATGCCGAATGGAGCCGGTTCAAACGCCGCATCGGGCTGCTCAGTATCGCCATCATGACGGTGATTGCCATCGGCTTTTCCGGATTCGTGCTCGTCGCCGGCTATCCGATGTTCGAAGCGCTCTACATGGCGCTTACCACCATCACGACCATCGGCTATGGTGAAGTGCTGCCGCTCAGCCGGGCTGGCCGAATCTTCAATATTTTTTACATCGTCATCGGCGTAGGCACCCTGCTCGTCGGCATTGGCGTGCTCACCCAGGCAATGATTGAACTGGAGTTGAGCGGATACTTTCCAAAGAGGCGGAGGCGCCGCATGATCAACAATCTCAAATCGCATTTCATCGTTTGCGGCTACGGCCGCGTAGGACGGAGCGCTTCGGAGGAATTAAAGAAATCCGGAGTGCCGCTATTGGTGATCGACAGAAATGAGGAGCGCGTCGAACGCGCGCTCCAGGCCGGCCTGCTCGCCGTCGCCGCCGATTCCACCCGCGATGAGGTTCTCCGCGACGTCGGTATCGATCGCGCCCGCGGCTTGATCGCGGCCCTCGCTACCGACGCCGATAACACCTACCTCATACTGACGGCCAAGGCCCTGAACCCACTGCTTCCGGTGGCCACGCGTGTCAGTGAAGACGAGTCCGAACGCAAGCTCCGCCGCGCCGGCGCCGATGTCGTCTTCGCTCCATACACCATCACCGGCCAACGCCTGTCTCAGTCTTTGCTGAAACCCCACGTCAACGAGTTCATCGATTTCACCACCGGCAACGACATGGGCTTCGATATCCGAATCGAGCAGGTGCAAGTCGCGGAACGATCCGAGTACGTCTCGAAATCGCTCCGCCAGGCTCAACTCCGTTCCGAGCTCGGCATCATCGTTCTGGCAATCCGTAAAGTCGCCGGTCAGATGATCTTCAACCCGCCAGCCGATGCCGAAATCGGCGCCGGGGATTACCTTATCGTCATGGGCCAGCCCGCCCAACTCCGTCGCCTGGAAGAACTCATGGAGGAAAAACTGGTGTGAAAATCCTAACGGCCGCGGAGATGAGCGAGGTAGACCGGCGCACCATTGAATCCGGTATTCCAGGCATCATTCTCATGGAAAATGCCGCGCATAGGGTCGTGGAAGTACTCGCCCGCGAATGTGCGCCGTTGAAGGATCAACGCATCCTCGTCTTCTGCGGGAAGGGCAATAACGGGGGCGACGGTCTGGCAATTGCCCGTCTGCTTCATGTTTGCGTCAAGCCCGCGTCGCTCGACGTGATTCTCGCGGCGCCACCGGCCGACTTGAAGGGTGACGCTTACGCCAATCTCGTTATGCTTCGCGCCAGCGGATTTGAAGCGATCCATGACCAGGTTCCTGACGACGCCCGCGGTGCAACCTTGATCATTGACGCACTCCTCGGCACCGGTATCGAAGGCAATCCTCGGGGCCGCGCCGCTGAACTCGTCATCGAACTATCTTTCGGCTTCCCCGGCGCCCGGATCTGCGCCGTCGACATCCCCAGCGGCATGAACTCCGACTCCGGCCACTCCGGCACACCTGTCGCCCGCGCCGATTTCACCGTCACCTTCACGTCCCCGAAACTCTGCCATGCCCTTCCGCCCAACTGCGATCGTACCGGGCCGCTCACCGTCGGTTCTATCGGCTCCCCCGCGTCGTTGATGGAAGAGATCCCGCGCCACTGGATTGAGCCTTCGCTCTTCGCGGAACTCCTGGAACCCCGCGCTCGCGCCGGGCACAAGGGCGCCTACGGTCATGTCCTTGTCATAGCCGGTTCGCACCACAAGCCGGGCGCAGCCGCCATGACCGGAATCGCGGCACTACGCGCGGGGGCCGGGCTGGTCACCGTTGCTTCGGCCGAGAGCGCTCTTAGCGCGATCGCCGCTCACGCTCCGGAATTGATGACCGTGCCCTTTTCCCAATTGGCTGAGGCGCTCCCCAACAAAACGATCATCGCCATCGGTCCCGGACTCGGCACAGAACCGGAGACCGTCGCGCTTGTTCGCCGCCTTGTCGCCGAGGCCCCGCAGCCAATGGTCATTGACGCGGACGCCCTCAACGCCCTCGCTGGAATCGAATGGCCGGGCGCCGCCGGTCCCCGTATTCTCACTCCTCATCCCGGTGAAATGGCGCGCCTGCAAGGGCGTCCCGTCGATGACCGCCTGAACGACGCCCGAGACCTCGCCAGGCACTTCGGCATCACACTCCTCCTCAAGGGCCAGCGAACCGTCATCGCCGCCGCAAATGGGGAAGTCTGGATCAACCCCACCGGCACTCCCGCCATGGCCACCGCCGGCAGCGGAGACATTCTCACGGGCCTCATCGCCGGGATCGCCGCCCAACATCCGCAGCGCCTCCACGAAGCCACTATCGCCGCTGCTTGGCTCCACGGAAAATCCGGCGAACTGGCCGCCGCCGAACTCGGTGAAATGTGCGTCATCGCCACCGACCTTCTCAAATACCTGCCGCACGCCGTCCGCGCCGCCCATGCCTGAGTTCTTCTCTCACAGCCCGGAGCAGACCGCCGAAATCGCGCAAGAGATCGCCGCGCTCATTCCGGCCCCAGCCGTCATCCAACTCACCGGCAACCTGGGCGCCGGTAAAACTACGCTCACAAAATCACTCGTCGAAGCGTGGGGCGCCGGAGCCGCGGACGATGTTTCCAGCCCCACTTTCACGCTTATCCACGAATACGGCGAGCCCGTCACCGTCTATCACATCGATCTTTATCGCCTCGAAAAGCCGAATGAATTCTACTCCCTCGGGCTCGACGAGATCTTCGATTCACCGGCTCGCGTCTTGATCGAATGGGGCGAGAAGTTCGCCCCACTGCTCCCCACGGACCGTTGGATCATCACCATCCAACACGTCGCGGGCGACCACCGCCGGATTACAGTAGATCGTCCGTAGCCGCATACATCTCCGCGACCTGCGCCGCGAACTTCTCCAACACTTTCGATCGCCGCACCTTCATCGTCGGCGTCAATTCCCCGCCCTCAATGGAAAACTCCACCGGCAGGACGCGAAACTTCTTAACCTGCTCATACGAAGCCAACTGCGCGTTCGCCGCCTTCACTGCTTTCTTCACCGCCGCCTGCACCGCGGGTGTCGCGGCCAATTCCGCCAACGGCTTGCCCTTCAACCCCTCCAGCGTCTCCGCCGCCGCCGCGTTTATCGTGAACAGCGCCGACACATACGGCTGCCGGTCTCCAGCTAGTACCATCTGGCTGATCAGCGTCTCCGTCTTGAACAACTCCTCGACCCGCGTCGGGTAGACCTTTTTTCCGTTTGAGGAGACAATGATCTCCTTCTTCCGCCCCGTTATCGAAACGTACCCGTCCTTGGCAATCTCCGCGATGTCGCCCGTGTACAACCATCCGTCGCGAAACACATCCGCCGTCGCCTTCGCGTCGTTGAAATACCCCATCGCGACAGTCGGCCCGCTCACCAGCAGTTCACCGTCGTCGGCTAGCTTTAACTTCACTCCCGGCAATGCCGGACCTATCGACCCCATCCTTTGCTTGCCCGGCAAATTCAGTGTCAGGATCCCGCCTTCGGTCAATCCAAATCCCTCGTGCAACGGCATTCCAATGGCTTCATAGAACAGCGCCAGTTCCTTTGCCAACGGCGCCGCGCCAGAGACGGCAAACGTCAATTCCCCGCCCAGTCTCTCCCGAATTTTGGAAAACACCAGCTTGTCGAACAGGGCCAGCGGCAGCGTCATCCAGAGGGGAACGGACTTGCCCGCATGCCGCAGTTTTACGGCATCCGCGCTCATCCCAATTGCCGCGTAGAACAATTTTTTCGCCGCGCCGCCGCGCTTCTGTATCTCCGTCCGCACACTCGCGTACACCCGCTCCCATACCCGTGGCGGCGCGAGGAAAAACGTCGGCTTCACGAGTTTGAACTCATGCGGCATTCGCGCCAGACTTTCGGAAAAGTACACCGGAATCCCCATCGCCAACGGCAGCAGTTCGATTCCTAGCCGCTGCGCAATATGCGCCGACGGCAGGAACGCCAGCACCCTATCCTGCGGCCCCATATCAATGACCTTTTTCCCGATATCTACATTCGCCACCAGCGACGCGTGCGATACCTCCACGAACTTCGGCTCGCCCGTCGCGCCCGAAGTCAAGTACAAGATCGCCCGCTGCTCCGGCAATACGCTCAGTCGAATTCGCTCGAAATACTCGGGATCGTCCGCCATCGCCGCCCGCCCCCGCGCCCGAACTTCCTCAAGCGTCGTCACACCCTCAATCAACCCCGTCATCACTACCCAGCGCGCCTCCAACTCCGCCCCGCCCGCTGCCTGCAGTGCCCTGTAGATCTTAGCGTCTTCGACGAAAATCAACTTCGCCCCGCACCGCCGCAACGCCGACACCTGATCGACCGCTTGGCTGTTCACATACAACGCCGCCGACGTCGACCCATTCGCCATGATTCCGATATCAAGTAAATAGAACTCCGCCCGCGTTTCGCTCCCGACAGCCACGATGTCCCCATTTTGCACGCCTATCGATCGCAGCCCGCAGGCGATTTCGCGCGCGGCCGTCCGGTACTCGATCCACGTATACGTGCGGTACCCGCGCCCCTCTTTCTTCGTCTCCGGTTGATGCAGCGCCACCAACTCCCCGTGCGCCGTCGCCGCCTCTTCCAGCAATGAGTAGACCGTTCGTTTGAGCATCGAACGCAATCCTAACATGCGCCCGCGGGTACAATGGAGAGAGATGAATTTTGAACGGGAATTGGCGGTTGCCCGCCGTATCGTCACGCGCAGCGCTGACCTTTCTTTGAAGCACTTTGAAACCGGCATTCAGATGGAAGATAAGAGTGACGACTCCCCCGTCACCAGCGCCGACCGTGAAGCGGAAGTCTTCATCGCCGCCGCTCTCGAAGAGGCCTTCCCCGAAGACGGCCAGATGGGCGAAGAAGGCGTCGCCAAGCCGTCCCGATCCGGCAGAACCTGGATCATCGATCCCATTGACGGAACGCGCGACTTCATCCGCGGCAATGCCCAGTGGGGAGTCCTCCTCGGCCTCGAAGCGGAGGGCCAGCCAGTGGCCGGCGTCGCGCACTTCCCCGTCATGGGCAAGACTTATACCGGATCAAAAGGCGGTGGCGCATGGTGCAATGATCGCCGTATCCAGGTCTCGACCGTCGACCGCCTCGACCGCGCCGTCGTCTGTTTCAACGGCATGCAGAACAACAAAAAATGGGCCTGCCGCGACATCGTTCTGGACTTCATTTCCAAGTTCTGGTGCATGCGCAGTATGTCCGGTTCCCCCGACATCATGATGGTCGCCGCCGGTCAGGCCGACGTCTGGATCGAGCCCAGCGCCAAGCCCTGGGACCTTTGTCCGATGAAGGTGATCGTCGAAGAGGCCGGCGGCAAGTTCTTCAATTTTGAAGGCACCGATTCCATCTACGCCGGGAATGCTCTAGCCTGCACGCCAGCCTTCGAGCAACTCCTGCGCGAGACCTTCGTCAAGGCGTAGTTCGGCTCTCTTGGGAAGACTTCGGAGTTGGTTCGTCGGGACGGACCAACCGTATCTACGCGGTCGCCTCCCGGCCAATATAAGCGCACCATTCTTTCGTCAGATAAAAGGACGATCCGTCTGCCGTGCGCGCGACGTTATATACGAAGCCCCACTCCACGCCGGGCTCCAGCGGCCCCAGTACCAGTTCCCTTTTCCTGCCCCAACGGGTGAACGAAAGAGTCCCGGTTTCTGGCGCCAGCCACCCGGATGCCAATCGCGGAGCGCCCTTTGCCCGGCGAACAAATACTCGAACGGCCCCGCCTCTCGTCGCTGCCGGCGCCACCGAAAACCAGGAAGCGACCCGTCCGAACAATCCCGCCAGCAGGAATCGTGCGATCCGCAACAACAACGGCAGAAACGCCGCAATTCCCAACACAATACAAGCAAATACCGGTAAGGCAACCCAAGGGTATTGATACGCCAACGCCAACAGACCCACCACCGCGAAATCTTCAACCACCGAGATCACCGAATGCGTCGCCGGCTCCGGCGTGGCGTGTGCCATCAGCCGGAAACCCATCTTCGATGTATGTGTTCCTAAGGCCAGCGTCCCCGCTCCCAACATCGCTAAAACCTTCACCAGCGGATCCATATCCGCAGTCGCGCTCAACGCCAACAACGCCCCGCCCACCGGCCTCACAAACGTGTGAATCCCATCCCAAATCGGCGTGAAAAAGGGGACTTTGTCGGCGACAAATTCAGCCAGATACATCGTACCTGCCGCGATCAATACCACCGGATGCGCCAGCAACCCCAATTCGCCGGGCATGTTGTGCAACCACCCATACCGGATCCCCAGGCCCGTCACCAGCACGGCCGCGTACAGATTCAGCCCCGCGCCGATCGCCAGCCCGAGGACGTTTGAAAGCAGCGCCCAGTTGTCCATCGCCGCCTATGCTTTCGAAGCCACCATGCGATAACCGAACAACAGCAGAATTGCCCCGAGTACCGACATTAGGAACCCCGCCGGCTGACCGGGCAGATACCAGCCCAGAAACTGGCCCAGCCAGCTCCCGATGAAGGATCCCGCGATTCCGATCAGAATCGTGACGATCATGCCCCCGGGATCTTTCCCCGGCATCAGAAACTTCGCGATAATCCCCACCACCAACCCGGAAATTATTGTGCCGATCAAGCCGAACATGGTAGATCCTCCCGTTTAACCGTTGTCACGAACCCGCGAACCAATCACGCCGCGCCGTTCGCTTTAAACCACGCCTGCAACCGCTTGAAACCGTCCTCTGCGCTGGCCTTATGATACGTCGGCCGGTAGTCCGCATGAAAGCCATGATCAGCTTCCTCGTAGACTTTAATCTCACCCTTTTTCAATACACTTCGCATCTTCTCCACGGTATCCAACGGAATCCCCTTGTCCTTCGCCCCGTAGAGCCCCAAAACCGGCGCATACAGCTCTGCCCCCACATCCACCGGATGCTTCGGCGTCAACTCCGCCGGCGCGCCCACCAACCGCCCGTACCAGGCCACGCCAGCCTTGAGTTTCGGATTGTGCGCCGCATAGAGCCAAACAATTCGCCCACCCCAACAAAACCCCGTGATCCCCAGCTTCGAAACGTCGCCCCCACCCTTAGCCGCATACTCCACCGCCGCATCCAGATCCGCCATTACCTGCGAATCCGGAACTTTTCCCACAATATTCAGAATCTGCTGAAAATTGGTGAGCTTGCTGACGTCGCCCTGCCGCGCGTACATCTCCGGTGCTACCGCCATATGGCCCAACTTCGCCAGCCGTCGGCAAACATCTCTGATGTGCTCATGCACACCAAAAATCTCCTGCACCACCAGCACCACCGGATGATTCTTGCCCGTCGAAGGCATCGCCCGGTAAGCCGGGATCTCGCCCCCTTCAACGGGAATCTTCACCTCTCCCGCGGTCAGCCCTTCGGCCGAAGTAGTAATGGTCTCCGCCGTAACCGGTGAGACTGCCAACGCAAAACCCGCCGCCAGTTTCGTTACCAGAAAGGCCCGCCGGTCCTGATCCGCCGCCGGCGGCTGCAGACTCAACCGGTCCATCTCTAAATCGCATCGGGACGCATTGTTTTCCATAGCTATCCGCGAATTCTAACATGCCCGCTCACAGACCAATAGCAAAAACGCTAGCATAGTGGCACGCCAATGAAGCGTATCCGCCGTCATCACCATTGGACCCCCTGGTGGTTCGCCACCATCTTCGGCGGACTCTACGCGCCGCTCGCTTATGCCGTCGGACTGGCGATCATTGACCCGGCTCGCGGCGGCGAGGGTATTCGGATCTTTATTCCGATGTTTTCCATATTTTCCTACTGGGTCCTCGCTCTCGTGTTTAACTTCCGCACCGCGGTGGTCGATCCGAAGTGCATTCGCGTGACTCTATTCCCATTCCCTGCCGGCAACGGCGAGTCCGTCAAACGTGCCGATATCCGCGCCTGCTATATGCGGCACATCATCGAATATGAAGATGGTGCCGAGATAGAAAACTTCTACACCGCCGGCGTCGAAACCAGGAAAGGACAGCAAATCGATATCTACGCGCAACTCGACACCGAGAGCGAGGCCAGTCAGGCCGCCTACGACATACGCGATGTGCTGAACGCCAACCCCGCCGATCTCCCAATTCCCGTCCATACGGTCGATAGAACGCCGGTGGACTCCAAATTCGCGCGTATGGCGTTCATTTGGTGCGGGCTCCTCTTACTCGCCGTCTTCGTTGGCATTTATTGGGAATTCAGTTCGGGTACCCATTAGAACGGACTATTCCACCACCGCGCGAATCAGTAGGTTGCCCGGTGTAAGTCCCTGGATCTCAAGCCGCCCCCCGCAACAACCGCCAAGTCACCCAACCCATCCCCGCCACCGCCACCGCCAGCACCCCATAAAGCACCCCCGGAAACCGCTCCGTCCAAGGCTTCACCGGCTCCGGCGGCGCCCGATAATCCGGGTTCGCCTCCCGGGCTCCCAATGACCCCGCCTGCGCAGACCTATGAAACTCCTCCCCCGCCGTCTTCGCCAGATCATACTCCGGCGCCGAAGCCTTTAGCGATCCGTAGTAAAGCCAGTAAGTCCCCCCGGCCTCGGAACGGAATCGCACTTCCCGGTCAACGCCAAATATCTGCACGCGCTCGATCACCACCGGCACATCGTCCCCCTGAAACACACACAATCGCTGAATCGGCGCTTGCGTCTCCGGAAACGTCACCGTCAACGACTCTTCTCCCGGCACCCGGAAAATTGCCCCTGCCCCCAACCAACCCCAACTCTTCCCGTCCATACTCTGTTCCACCGTCACGCTGCGGTGAAAGGTCTCCCGCCCCGCCGCCGGGGTCAATCGCGCCGTATCCCGCGGCGCCTTGGTACCCGTGTCCAACACCGTGCACGTCGTCCGGTTCTTCGTCTCACCAGCCGGATTCGCCGCCGACCAAATCTCCGACCGGCTCGCCTCCGCCGACGAGTCCCGCCTTACCGTCGCCCCCAGAAACTGCGAAGGATCCGGCCAACCGCTGATAGCCAGCCTTAACAACCGCCGCCGCGAATCCGGGTAGCGAATCGTCGTATGCTCGGCGGCCTGCCCGCTATCCGTCCGGTAATTAAAGATGTACGCCGTCTGCCGGACACTCGCCCACTGAACGCCGTCGTCGCTAGCTTCAATCGTCACCAGGCTTCGAAAATCTTCCCGCGAAACCTCCAACGTAACTTCGTTGTGTGGCTCGCGCTGCTTCTCAAACTCCAACGTCGCAAATAGCTTCCCGCCTCGCGACTCTTTGTTCACCACCCGCACCGGCACATTCACCGATTGGCGCTTGGCGTTTCCCGTCACCAGCAGATACGGCGCTTCACTCCCGTCCCGCACCACCCGCACATCGGCGAAACTGGCCGCCGTCCCCGTATAGTAGCCGCGGTCGAGCGCGACCCGCGTCACCGGCGTGGCCACCGTCACGCGTTGGCGGTAAAGCCACTCCTCCGGCGTGAATCCGGCAAACAGCAGCGTCGCCGTCAATAAGGGGAAACTAAGTCTTTTCATCTTGTAACATGGCCAGCAGCCGGTGCCGGTAGCGAGAGTAAAGGAAGGAGCCGGAAAGTAACATTCCGCCCAGCACGACAAACGCGAGAATACGATAAAACCGGTCCAATTGCCAGATGTCGAAGAGATACAACTTCGCCACCACCAGCGCAAACAGTCCCAGACCAAGCACCCGGTGCAGCCGGAAATTGCGCGAAATTCCCTGCGCCACTAGCACCAGCCCATATAACGCCATCAACACTGAACTGGCGAAGGTCAGTTTGCTCGTCAGGTTCGCCTCTACTGGTTGCCCCCACTCAATCCACGCAAATGTCTCCAGATGCAAACCGGCGAGCAGCGTGAAGTGTGCCGCCAACAAAGGAATCGCCGCCATCGCGCGCGGCAGGAAGCTCAGCTTGCTGGACCAATAGGCGTTCGCCGCCAGGCTTAGCGCCATGATCAGGAACGGAAGAAACCGCGCATTCAATATCGGTGAGTACTCCGCTCCCCAGGCGCGCCCGGTGTCGTTGCTGAAAAGCAAACAAAGGGCCAGAAATCCGGATATCCACGACGCCGCAAACGTCCAAACGTTTTGAAAACGCAGCGCCAGAAATGCCAGCATCGCTGACTCCACCGCCCACGCGATCGTTATGCTAAATCCGCTCAACTGAATCGGAATCGCCAGCGTGACGAACGAAAACGCCCCGCCGGCACTCACCAGCAGCATCTCCTTCGGCTCCCCCGCTCTCTTGAAATAGAGCGCCGCGCCCAGATAGCTCGCCGCTACCGTCAGCGCCAAAAGCCCCATATACCCGTGATGCTGCCCGTCGAACCAGGAGAAGCAGGCCGCGAAGAAAAATAGCGCATTCCCGGCCAGTGTCGAGTATGTCGACATCGTCCGCGGCGAAACCGGCAGCAATACCGCCGCACCCAGATAAGCGGCAAAACCGCCTGCTAGTCCGGCGAATAGCGTTCCATGCGGCGCCCAATACGGATCCCACGAAAGGAAGCCGCCAACCCATCCCGCCAATGACGGCAGCAGCCGCTGATCATCCCGTTCCTTCCAGGCCAGCCCCAGATCGATCGCCGCCACCAGGAACGCCCATGTCCAATACATCGGCGAAGAATACACGGAACACAATACCGCGACGCCAATCATCGCCGGTACCGCCGCCGCCATCCGGATCAACCGGAATGGCGACAGCGTGAAAACAGCGAACTGCAGCACGGCGAATCCCGCGAACGGAGGCGGCAACCGTGTCCCTCTCGCGGCAAACCACGCCGTGAAAAGTAATAAGGTCGAAAGCGCCGCCACAACCTCCACTGACAGCCACCGCTTTCGGCGCGCCAGCGTCAGCCCGATCGCGTTCAACACGAACATGTAACTGCCGAAAAACAAGTCATTCGGCTCGTTCGAAGCAACCAGAAATGGCGAAAGATAACCGCCCAGCAAAGCCAGTATCGCGATAGTCCGGGCGTTGTAGCGCAGCGCCAGCGCTCCGGCCAGCGCCGTCGTCACAATCGCACCGGCGAACGCCAGTTCCTTCGGCACAAGTTGATAAAGCTGATAGGAGGCGTAAAACGAAAAATAGAACAGCGCGATACCCAGCGCTGTAATTCCCTGCGCGAAAATCTTGTGGCCGCGGTTCCAAAGCTTGTCCCCGCCAACGAGCGCGGCGATCCCCGCCAGAATGCCGGATAGCACTCGCCCGGTTGGGCCGATCATTTCGTTGTCGACGCCGTACTTGAACGCAAACGCGACGCCCAGGATCATCGTAATCGCGCCGATGCGGTTTGCCCAAACCAGCCCGGCGTTGGTCTCTACAGCATCCGCCGCCCCCAGCAGCGGCGGCGCCATCGGTAGTGAATCAGGTTGCGGCATCGCCGGAGGAGGGAGCGGCATTCCCGGAGGAGGCAAAGCCATCTCCTGGGGAGGCGGATAATTAACCGGCGCCGGCCCGCTCCAAGCGACTGGCTCCGGAGGCCGAATCGGCGCAACCGGCTGAGGCGGCGGAGCCCCCAGATACCGCTCAACGGCGAGCAGCCGCTGCTCAAGCGTTTCGACACGAGATCGCAGGTACTGGAGTTCCGGATCCATATGCAGGTAGTGTCAGTCTAACGCGCTCGAATGATGCGCTAGTGCTCTAACGTCGGCCAAGTTGAAAACGGATAGTCGAAAGTACGCTTTCAACCAAGTGAAACTCCTCTGCTTTCGGCGTCACTGCCATTAAAGTCAATTTGATCCGGCCCATCGGGAAACTTCCCGACGCACTAATTGTCAATCCCGAGAGAATAGTTGCAAGCCCATAAACCAATCGCGCGACTCCCCCACTGATTTCAGGAAAAGCTACTGCGATCCCCCGGCGGCTCCCACAACTCGATCTTATTTCCATCGAGATCATAAATCCACGCGAACTCGCCGTATTCGTGCTTCTCACGTTTCGGATCGATCCGCACCCCTTGCGCGCTAAGCGTCTCGAGCAACTCGTTCAATCCCTCCACGATGTAGTTCATCATGAAAGGCTGATCCATGTAGGGCGAAGGGGACGGAAAGACGCTCCACACCGTCACATGCTCCCTCGCCGGGTCGGACTTCGAAAGCCACGGGAACATTGCTCCCTGGCTTGACGGCCGCCAATTCCCCGTTCCTGTCTGCGGTTGCACCAGTTCCTGACTCCGGCGTCCATCGAATTCCGCGCCATTCCATCGTTTCCAATATACACCGGGCCTCCGTCGGCTTGCCGGGGCGTTTGCGGGTATTGTCTGCCGAGCCACTCCATCCCGGATTCCGAGGCCCAGGCTGGTTCTCTAAGCCTTCCAACGCTGAATGGCCGCGAGGAGATGGAGATACGTCCCACCCTCCATCGCGGCCAACCCAATCCACGCGCGATTTCGATTCGCCAAAACAACGACAGGCTTGAAAGTCTACAGTCTTACTTCTTCCGCGTATAGCGCGATGCGAACGCCAGCCCCGCGATGCCCATCGAAATCAGCGCATAGCTGGAAGGTTCGGGGACGGCGCTACCACCTGTCACCGTTCCGCTCGCGGAACCGCTGCATGGCGACCTCGACGTGCAAGAAACGTCCTGATAGCGCACAAATGCGCTGTCGATCGTAAGCGAGTTGATAGATCCGCCGTAATAAATCGTTGCCGTGCCGCCGCCGATGTTGCCCAACGAGACTCCCCCGCCACCTCCGCCTGCGCAGTTCACGCCCGTGATACAGATCTCCACCGTCCCGATCCCGTTTGGCTGATTGCCGTTCACCGCGACGGTATGAAAAATACCGGTCGTCGAATTCGGCGCGCCCGCCAGAATCGTAGGCGTCGTGTTGAAAGCAAAGTTGGAGATGCGGCTCGTTAAAATGGGGGCTTGGGAGGTGTTCGAAACAAGGTAGTTAAAGGTAACGATCGTTGCTGCATCGGAACCCAACAGGGTATTCGAAAAGGCAAATCCGGAGAGGCTAACCGTTCCACTCAGCCCGGGGATCGCCACCGCTGGGTTGTTGTAAAACCCATTAAAGTCAAGCGTCAGGCTTGAGCCTGCAGTGATCCCAACTGGTAATGCCGATAGGGGGCTGCACGTCAAAAGGGCGGTTGCAATAAACACGCCGCAAAAAGTGTTTCTCGTGAGTTTCATACCGCAAGAGTAGGTTTTGCGCTCGAAGGTTCCGCCCGTACTTGTGGTTCGTTTTCAGCAACCGTTGGCCCAGGAACATCTGTTCCGCTTCCTCAGTACGCCTGTACTACTCCGGCTCACGCACACAGATCGGGCGCAATCGA
>Ga0105048_10000948_pt1 | contig 46465 bp, 41 predicted proteins | sample MAT05_FD_78382 | JGI IMG/M metagenome (GOLD analysis project Ga0105048, IMG submission 78382) | Freshwater microbial communities from Lake Fryxell liftoff mats and glacier meltwater in Antarctica - MAT-05 | ecosystem: Environmental > Aquatic > Freshwater > Ice > Liftoff microbial mat | place...
CGCCTTGCTGGTCGACCCAGTACACGTTGGTGGCATCGACGACGATGCTACCGGGGTGGTCGCCGGTGGCGATCTGGGTCTGTGGGCCGCCGGCGATGGGTATCTTCATGACCGTGTCTCCGGCCGAGTCGGTCCAGTAGACGTGGCTTGCGTCGACGGCGATGCCCTTTGGCGAGAGCGGCGTGGAGGCGAGCTCGACGGCGGGGCCGCCTCCGATGGGCACCTTCATGATCGTGTTCGTGTTGACGTGGGTCCAGTACACGGTCGTAGCGTCGACCGCGATGCCCGATGCCCCAGGCGTGCCTGTGAAGAGCTCCATCGGCGTCCCGCCGGCAATCGGAACCTTCATCAGTGCGGTCGCAACGCTGGTGGTCCAGTAGACATCGGCACCGTTGACCGCAATCCCTTGCGGGCCCAGCTGGCCGCCGGCGATCTCGATCGGCGAGCCGCCTGCTATCGGAGCCTTCATGATCGAGCCCGCGCTGAAGGCGACCCAGTAGACGTGGGTCGTGTCGAGGGCGATCCACCCGGGTTGGTCGAGGCCGGAGGCGATGGTGATGGCGCCGCACATCGAATCGATGCACGCGGCACGTTGGCAATCGTGTCCACAGGCCCCGCAGTTGTTCGGATCGTCCGCCAGGCTGGTGCACGAGCCTTCGCAGCAGTGCATGGGGCTCGGGCAGCCGTCGCACGGGGCGCCTCCCGCGCCACCAGCGCTCGTGCTCGTCGGGCCACTTCCGCCCCCGCCTATATCGCTCGTCATGTCGCCCCCGCCCCCGCTGCTCGTCGTGTGGCCCCCGGCTCCGCCGTGGCCGCCCCCACCCTCGACCGTGACGCTCCCGCTGCACCCGTGCACCCCGAGAGCCGGCAGCATCGAGGCAAGCAGCCACGCACGACGCTTCATGGGAGTTCGACCCTATTCGACCGGGGTCGGGACGCAGGCCGTCACGCACGCGACGAAGTCAGCGCAGGGTTTGTCTTGGAAACACGCTCCGAAGAGTCCCCCGTGTTCGTCGCAATCGGCGCCTCCGAGCGCGTCCTGCACGCATGGCAGGCACTCGTCACTCGGTGTCTGCTTGTCGAAGCAAACGCTGCTTCGGCAGTCCTCGCTGCAGCGTTTGCAAACGCACGTGCTGACCACGCTCTCATAAAGCTGTAGCCCTCCGGGGTGCTGCAGCTCACAGAGGGCGACACACTGAGTGCCGCGCAGTGGCTGGCTGGGCTGCTCCACCGTTGAGTTGCACGCGGCGAGGCACACGAAGGAGAGGACCGGTACAGCCGAGCGGAGTCGAGTCTCCAGGCGGAAATACATCGAAGTGCTCATGGGTTCACACCAACGGGATTGACACGATCCAACCGCTCCCGCAGCGTTGGGGCCGGAGGCGATTCCGAGGCTGCCTGGGCGGTGGTTGCGGGCTCGCACGTGTCCCCGGCTCCGTATGGCACGGCGCTGCAGCCGGCGGGAAGAACGCCCTCGCCCACGATCGCTTCAGCGCAGGCTTGGACAGCGAGGGCCTCCGCTTCGACGCTCGCGACATAGATGATCTGATCAGGCGTCATCCAGATGGAGTCTTCGGAGTGTGGGTTCTTGTGCACCTGGTCCATCGCGGTGGAGATGGGCCCGAAGTTTAGCGACGTCCCCCTCGTATTGTCATACACGCCGTTGATGCGGCTCACGCCCATGCGATGGCAACTCGTGCAGCTGACGTCCGCCACGGAGAGGTACTCAACCTTCCATCCCTGGAAGTCGTTGCCGACGAACGTGTACGGCTGAGTCTTGTTCCAGGCGAACCTAGGACCCCAGACCTCGTCGTCGTCGTTCGTCCCTGGGAGGCGGTCCGTGAAGCCGGTCAGCGGGTTCACCGGCACATCGCGCAGCTGGGCGAGGTAGGGCGAGCGGATGAGAGGCCCGTTATCGTGACACGCCACACAGTCTTGCGAGGCGGTAGTTGCCGGGGTTTGCCACGGAAAGTCGGGCCCGATGCCTTGGCTCGGCGCCGTGACCTCGGCGGGCAAGTTGCCCAGGGCCTGGTAAAAGCAAGTCGCGCCATTGACCTGGTTGTACTGGATGACGGCGATATCTCCATAGAAGCCATCGTCCAGGTCCTGCTTGCGGCAATGCGCCACGACGATGGCTTCGTCCGTCTGTGCAAGCACCTGGAACCTGCTACCGGGATCGCAGTCACCTTCCAACACGTTGGGAGCGTCGCAGGTTTGGTCCGGATACGTCCCGCTCGCATTGTTCGTCGGGACGAGCGTCCCCTCGTCGCAGTTGAAACCGGGGACGTCCAGGCCGATCGCCGCCAGGCACTTGGCGCTGAAGTCTTCCAGGCTGTCCGGCTCCAGCGTGCCGGCGCCGCCGCCGGTACCGAGGCAAGGGTCGCCGGACCCGCTGTCGCCGCAGCCGCTCAGCCCGAAGCCGCTTAGCCCGAGCGCCGTCGCCGCACACGCGAGCCTTCCCCAGATTGCTTTCCCCACTCCGGCTAGCGCTAGCGTATCGCGCTCTCTTGCGGCGAGTCAACGACGGCTCGGCCATGAAGGACTGCGTTCTGCTTGCGGATTATTGCGCGACGAGACTGAAGTTCGAGGCGCATTGGTGACCAGAAGAAACAGGGGACAGGCAACACGCAAACAGGCGTGCGCCGAGCGAAGCTCGGGAAGGAGGAGAGGAGCGTCGAAACCTTTTCGCAGCGACCCGCGGGTGAGAGTCCCGACCGGTAAGGCAGGCAGGCCCGCCACCGAGGAGAGTCTTGCGTGATCGTAGGCAGCACACGGGCGACCGTGATCACGAAGCGTAGACAGCGGGTCCGCGGGCGTGGATTGAGCCCCGAAGGACTGATTTTCGTGGGGGTCGGCACCGTGTCTGATCCCAGTTTCTGCAGGCCGTCGGCGTTGCTCGGAGGCGCGTGGCAGTGCCTGCCGCGCCAGTAATCGGCCCCGGGCCTGCCAGACGCTTCCAGGGCCAAACCAAAAAAATCTTGCTCTGATTTTGCCGCCTTTCTGTCTTGCCGTGATCTGCTCTCCCGGGGAAGTTGCTCTCAGGCATGGGTATTTGTCATCCTGTACAGAATGCGGACCGCCGCCCTCTTTGCTCCTCTCGTGATCGCGTCAGCGCTGTTCGGCTGTAGCGGCGCGAATGAAAAGCCTGACAACGCCGCGTGGGAGACCCGCAAAGGCTTTCGCAGCCTCGGGGTCGACGACGAAGGCGAAATCGATATCAGTCGAAACATGGGCTACATGGGCTTCGACTGGGTCGGCGTTCGCCATGACCTGGCGCTCAACCCGGATCGCAAACAGAAAGCCACGTGCAGCTGCTTGGCTGTCGAGGTCGGCAGCCCAGACGATCCGAAGTTCGTGTGGCGCGGGGCCCGACCTGATCTGAACCCTTCGAACCTCGCGGTCGCCGTCAGCGCGTTCGGTGTCGAGTGTCCGGGGGGCGCAGGAAACCCAGCTGATCGGCGACCCAGCATTCGGGCTGTCGATCGCTCGGGCCGCGATCTGATCATCGAGATCGAGGAGCTTCCGCCGGATCGTCCGATTGCGACCGGTGCGATCATCCATCCACCCGAGGCGGGCTCGAACATCTACATTCGGCCGCGAACCAAGGGTCTTCCGTACGCCAAGATCCCGGGCAAAGACCTCTGCCGTGTAAAGTAGGGGTGTGATTCGCCTCCTCGAGGCCCCCTCCACGGAACCGTCAGCGCCGGCGCTCGCTAGCCGAAGTGAGCTTCATGCGCTCGCTTCTGTCGCGGCCGACCTGGTCCCCACGGCGGTGGCCGACAGTGCCACGACCGAAGCGGAGATCGCCGCCGTCTTCGCGGGCAAGAGCGGTGTGCTGCTAGTGCGCGCGCCAGCGGCGGAAGGGATCTTCGTCTGCCCAGTGTTGCTCGGCAGCGCGACTCGAGAGGTGTGTCTGGACGTCGCGGCGATCGCGGCCGAGGCCTGTTTCGGCATGTCTTCGTCGCGTTTCATGGCTGCCTTGCCCCGAGGCGCGACGCCGGAGGCGATCGAGTCCGTGCTCGCGGGCTTGGCCGCAACTTCGAATGCCGGCCCGCTGCCTCCGTTCGGATTCGAGCGTGTCTTCTACGTGCTTCGCCGGATGTTCCAAAAGACGAAGCTCGAGCGGGCGCTGCTGAGCCTGTTGCCGGAAGATGGTCGCTACGCGTCGGTAGTCAGCCGCGACCCACGGACCGGCGCGCGTCCGGCGCTGGCGCGTGCCGGTGAATCCATTCGAACGCTGCTCGAACCGCCCGGCCGCAGCGCCGCTCCTCTGGCCGAGCTCGGGGTGTTGCCCAACGCGGAACGAACGCGTCTCGACGAGATCGTGGTCACGCTGGAGACAGCAGCGAGGCGCCCGGTGCGCGTGGCCTTCACGGTCGCTGATGGTCGCGCGCAAATCGTCTCGATCGAGCCGCTCAGGCGGGCGGGCATCGTGGCCTTCGAGCTGGCTCGCGATCTGCTCAACCGCGAGGTCCTGGCGCCTCGCGAAGCGCTCGCGCTGATCGACCCGAGCGACGTCGGCCAAGCCGTTGAGCTCTGCTTGGTGATCGAGCCAGACGCGGCGATTGCCGTTGGTATCGCGGCCGGGTCAGGCTTTGCCGAGGGTTTCGTCGCGCTGACACCAGGCCAGGCCGAGGAGCTCTGTCGCGCTGGGTTTCCAGCGATCTTGGTGGTCCCCGAAGTGACGCCGGAAGACATCGGTTCGCTGCGCGCGTCTGCCGGGATCATCACAGTACGCGGCGGCATCACAGGCGAAGCGGCAGTGATGGCGCGCGGGCTCGCGAAGCCGTGTGTCGCGAGCGGAGCTGCGCTGTCTCTCGCTTCGGGCGAAGTGCACATCGCGGGCGGTGGCGTCATTCGCCCTTACGAGCGGATCACCATCGACGGCAGAGCGGGGGCGATCGTGCGGGGGGTGGCAGCCCAAAAGCTCACCGAGACGCCCGACGCGGTGACGGCGCTGCTCGATGTCGGGATGAGTGGTACCCGCCTCGCTGTGCTCGCGTGTGTCGAACACCCAAACCACGTGATTACTGCAAAACGGCTCGGTGCGACGGGCGTTGTGCTGCTACGGCCAGAACGCGTGTTCTTCGAGCTCCTGTCACAACCACTCGTTTCAGCGTTCGCCGATGTGCTGCTGGACCGCATCCAGAAGATCGCCGAAGCCGCGCGTTCGACTGAGCTTCCGCTGTGCATCGTGTTGCCACCGAAGACCCTAGCGCTGCCCAGCCCGGTCGCGCGCCTGGTCACGGAAGACGAGCTGGCGGCGTTCTCGAGTGCAGTCGTGGCAGCGCAGCGCGTCTGCAGCGAGCTCGAGGTAGTGGAGGGACCGGCAACCCCTGGTAGAGCTCTCCCCGGTCAGACAGATGCGCGCTGTGTGTTGATCTCGCCTTGCCCGGGCGGCGCGGAGCTCGCCCTTCTCTCGGGCTTGGTACGCCAAAATGACCTGGCTCGACAGATCGGGTTCGCCTGTGACCCCGGCGCCGTCCTCGCGACAAGGCTGTTGCTAGGCCAGATCGACCCCTGACTTTACAGGCAGGGGATGGCGTTGCACCCTAGGGGCCATGGGCATCTTCGACCGTATGGGCAAGGTCATCTCGAGCAACGTGAACGCTTTGCTCGACAAAGCCGACGATCCTTCCAAGTCGGTCGATCTTTTGGTCACCGAGATGAAGGACCAGGTCAGGGCCGCGCGCAAAGAGATGGTCGACGGAATGGCCGCGGAGAAGGTGCTGCGCCGCAAGGTCGAAGAGCTGGATGCAGAGGTCGAGAAATGGGATCGGCGCGCCGAGCTTGCGCTCCGCGCCGATGACGAGAAACTCGCGCGAGAAGCGCTGACACAGAAGAAGCGAGTCGTCGGCGATCGCGATCGCGCGGAGGCGCTGCGAGCCGAGCAACGCTCCGCGGTGCTCAACATGAAATCCGAGCTCGATCGGATGGAGCACAAGCAGAAGGAGTACGAAGCCCGCAAAGGAACCATCGCCGCGCAGCTTCGGCAGGCGCGCGCGGGCGGCGGCGCCGAAGGGCTCGGTGCTCCTGTCGGGGGCAAAGCGTTCGACGAGTTTCGCCGCATGGAGGCGCAGATCGACCACCACGCGGACGAGGTTGCTGCGCACCGCGAGGTGGAAGACGCGCTTGGGACTGGTCCGAGCGATATGGATGTGGAGATGAAGTTTCGCCGTCTCGAAGGTGGTGGTGGTGGTGGTTCGGGAGACACGTCGGCGACGAACCCAGAGATGGATGACGAGATCGCGAAGCTGAAGAAGAAGATCCGGATCGGGACATAACGTGCCAGCCGTCATTGTCTGCTTTCGTTTCGACAGCTCCGGCGCGGCCACCGACTTCGCTCCCGCCTCCGCGCTCGCTCGTGAGGCGCAAGCCATCGGCGGGGCGGTGTGTGCATTTTTGCCAGGCACTGCGGGCGAGATCTCGTTCGCCTTCGACATGAGCGACGCCGAGGCCGCGGTGGCGATGGCTGCCAGCGCAGTGTCGTCGTCGTACTCGGACGAGGCGGTGTCACCGCACGACCATCGGCTCCGCTTCTTGCGCGCCGGCATCGCAGAGGGCCATATCGAGACCTTTCTGCGAGGTGACGCCGTGCGCCTCGCGTGGGGTACCAGCCTGGCATTGGCGAGCACGCTCGCGCAACGCGCCGACGACGGTGACATTCTGCTCTCGGCCGACATGCTATCGATCGTCAGCGGCGCGGTGCGGGTCGAAGGCCAGCCGCTGGAGGTGGTCGTCGACGGAACGGTGCACACTTGCCGCACGCTCGTCGTATCGGATCCGTTGACCGGCCCAGTGCCGGCCCACCCCCCGCAGATCGAGCCAGCGGCCCTCATCGAGGCGCCCCGTCTAGCCGTGCAGCGTCAGACGACGGGCTCGTTCCAGCTGCTCGAGATGGCCCGCGAAGCGATGGTCAAGGCCGACGCGGTGCCGCTCGATGATATCGTGGCAGCGCTGAAGCTGACCGTCGACAACGCCGAAGTGGTGGAACGACTGGCGGGTGTGCTGGCGATGACACGCGGAGCAAAAGAAGAAGGGCTTCGTCTGCTTCGTCGCGGCGCCGAGACCGAGAAGCGCCCAGAACAGCGAGCGCGTGCGGTCTTGGCGTACGCCATTGGAGTTGCGGCAGCCGGGCGTCACGAAGACAGCCTCTTGGAAGCCCTGACCGCCTTGGCGTCCACCCGCGCGCTGAGCGACAAGAGCGGGGAAAAAGCTTGCGCGAGGTTTCTGTCTCGCTTGTCGTCAGCAACTGGGCACCCAGAGGCTGCCAGCGCCTGGGAGCACGTGGCGCTACGGGCGGACCCCTGAATAGGCGGCGCTCGGCAATCGATTGCCAGCGGGACAAGTTTTGCAAAACGCGCGTGGCGTCTTGCCTCGAAGTCGGACTATGACGGGCGCATGGCTGAGCGGGCCCCCGACGGAGAGGATGTTCGATCAGACGAGCCTGAACAACAAGCGACCCCAGAGGGCCCGACGGGGCGCCGCGCCTCGACGCCGCGACTCGTTCACCGGTGGATGTTGCTGGCGTTCGCGGTCTCGCTCGCGTTCGGCGCGGGTGCGGCGTTCTGGTACAACAACTTCCAGTCCAACTGGTCGCGACGCGCACCGACGCTGGACGTCCGTTACGAGGCGGCGGCGCGTCGCCTAGCGGTGCCTCAGAACGTCTCTCCTAGCGAGGAGTACCCAGGGCCCAACGGCGAAACGCTGTACCTGACGCAAGAGCAGTTCAGGGCAGCGAACATCGTCGCGGCGCTGCCAGGCAACGCGGGTAAGAAGCTCGCCGCAGCGCTGACAGAAAAGAACCCCGACCGCAAAGCGGAGCTGCTCTTCGCCTTGGTCAACGAGACACCAGCGACGCCTGATGGCGACAGGCGGGCGCTGGCGCTTTATCGCATGTCCGTGGCAGCGTTGAGCGCGGAGCCCGCCTCGGCGGCGCGCGACGCGGCACAGGCCAAGCTCGATCGCCTGATCGGCTGTCGCTTCGTCGGGCAACGGTTGCCACCTTGCCCAGACCGGCCCAGCGACACGACCCTCTGGGCGTTGGTTGCGTTCTCGGTCGTTCCGTTCTCGGCTGCTTTGGTGGGTCTGGCGCTTTCTTTCCTTTCGCGGCGTAAGGCAAGGCGCGCCACCGCGCTGGCTGAGCTCGACACGAGCTCGCAAGAAGAGCTCGAGGAAGGCGCGTGAGAAGGGGTCTCGCCGAGCTTTTCGTGGTCCTCGGTCTCGTGTCTGCTGCGTGCAGCGCAAGGGCAGCGCCGGACCCGCTCGCGCCATCGATCGAAGCGAACGCCTCGTCGAGCGCTGTCGTGCCTGCGGCCAGCGTGTCGTCGAGCGCGGAGCTACTTTCACCGAGCGCATCCGCAAGCTCCGCTGCGAGCACGGGCGTAGAACGAGAATGTTTCTGCGCAAAGTGGGAACAGGGGACCGAGAAGAGAGAGATCTGTGCGGACGACCTGCGTGCGTGCATGCGACGTCGTCTGCTCGACGAAAAGGTCCATCGGGCCGAGTGTTTGCCGACCCGCAAAGAAGAGTGCGCCGGCACGGCCTGCAAAGGCGAAAAGTGTTACCGGCTCAGGCCGGGCGGTGCCACGCCGGCGCCCTGATCAAGCCCCAGCTCGCGTGCCACAGGCGGGTCGAGTGCGCCGCGCGCGTGAGCGGCAGCCAAGACCATGCGGTTCACGCGGTCGGTCGCGCGGTCGGCCATGCTGCCGTCGAGCATAATCGCCCCCAGCCCGCTCCGCTCGGCCACGGCGAACGCACGTACCTGCTGAATCGCGCCGTCGATCGCCGCTCGTGACGGCGTAAACACCAACAGGACCGGGGCGACTTGGCCAGGGTGCCCCGTCCACTTGCCGGTCATGCCGAGGTCGCGTGCGTGCTCTGCGTGGGTTTTACACTCCTCGATCGCAGCTGCGCGCGCCGACTCGCTCTTCTCTTTCGTCGGAAAGCTGGTGGTCATCTCGGCGATCGCCGAGATGCCTACGCTTGCAGCCGCTTTCACGATGCGCAATCGCGCAGCGTCGACCGCGGGGTGGTCGAAGCGATAGGGCACCAGGGCCATGTGAAGCGAGCTCCAATAGTCGAAGGCGCCGAACACCAGCCCCACCGTGCGCGCCGACGCCCGAGCGATCTCGAACGCCTGCTCTTCGGCTGTCACGCTCTCGATCAGGACGTGCAGCTTGACCCGCCCAATTTCGAGACCCTCGGCGCGCTCGATCTCGCCGAGCGCCCGATCGAAACGAACGACGTCGTCGGCACCGTGGACCTTCGGAATCACGATGCCTTCGAGTCGCTCGCGCACTCGCGGCAACACGAATCGGACGTCGTCCAGACGCGGATCGAGATCGAGCCCGCGCGGACGAAAGAAGCGCAAACGCCGGCCCCAGTCGAGCTCGCAGAGCGCCCGCACGACGTTCGCTCGACCCAGCTCGAGCGCCGTGTCGTCGGCGCGCGGGATCGAGTCCTCCAGATCGACCATTACGAGGTCGGCCGCGCTCTTCGTGACGGCGCCTTCCACCATTGCCCAGCGCGTAGCGGGCACCGTGAGGTTCGCGGCCTGTACCGCGAATCTCATGCGGTCGAGCTTCGACTCTGCTGCCGTCGCCATCAGCTGCTCACCATACCGAGCAACGCTCCTTCGGCGCCATTCGCGATTCGCTCTGACACTTGAAGGCGGCTGCGAACTCGGGCAGTTGCGAGAGCGGGCCATTCACGCGGAAACGCGGATGCGAGTGAGGGTCCACTTGCGCGAGCAAGCGCGTGGCCTTTTCGGTGTACTTCGAGCACCAGATTTGACCCACCGACAAGAAGAACTGCTGATCTTCCCTGAAGCCGTCGGCCAGCACCTCCTCTTTGGCGCTGCTGCGAAGATCACGATAGGCGCGGAACGCGAGCTTGATGCCGCCCACGTCGGCGATGTTCTCGCCCAGCGTGAGCTTGCCATTGAGCTTCAGGCCGGGCAGGACCTCGTAGGCGCCATACTGCTTCTCGACACACGCGCCCTTTTGCTTGAACACGGCGCCGGTCTCTTGGCTCCACCAATTCGATAGATTGCCTGCTTTGTCGAACTGCGACCCTTCGTCGTCGAAGCCGTGGGTAAGCTCGTGACCGACCACCATGCCCATTGCGCCGAGGTTCACGGGAACGCTCGCTTTCGCGCTGAAGAAGGGTGGCTGCAAGATGCCGGCCGGGAAGACCATCTGGTTTTTTTGTGGGTCGTAGTAGGCGTTCACCGTCGGCGGCGTCATGTACCACTCACCCCGGTCGACTGGCTTGCCGACCTTCTTCAAGTTTTGCCTGACCCGGAAGATCGCGCCCGCGCTGACATTGTCGAAGTGACTCGCGGTCACACCGAAGTCGTACTCCTTCCACTTGGCCGGGTACCCGATCAGGTAGGCCATCGACGTCAGCTTCTCGCGCGCGAGCTCCCTCGTCTTTGGGTCCATCCATTCGAGCTCGTCCAGACGAGCACCCATCGCCTTCGCAATGGCCGACACCAACAGCTCGGCGCCCTGTTTGCTGTCGCCACCGAAGCGTTGCTCGATGAATGGTTGCGCCAAAAGCTCTCCCAGCGCCTCGTCGGTGGCATCGATGCAGCGCTTCCAGCGCTCGCGCTGCACCTTCTGGCCGGTGATGGCCGCCGACATTGCGAAGTCCTCTTCTTCGAGCGCTTTGGTCAGATGGGGAGCCGCTTGGTGCACGACTTGCCACCTCAGATATGCGCGCACTGCGTCGGGCGAGGCCTTCTGCAGGAGCGCGTCGACCCCGGCGAAGAAGTCGGGGCTCGTCACGCTGATGTCCACGATATCGGGGAACGCCAGGCCCTTGAAATACGCGTCCCAGTCGATCTGGGGGGTCGCCTTCACGAGGCCGCCGCGATCGACCTTGTTGTACATCTTCGCCGGTTCGCGGCGGTCTTCCTTCGACTTCGAGACTCTTGCGATTTCGGTCTCCATGGCGAGGACATGCACGGTGGCTGCATCGGCGGCCTTCTTGTCCATGCCCGACAACACGAGCATCTTGCTGACGTGCTCGCTGTACTTGGCGCGGATGTCCTTCTTGTCGGCGTCGTCTTTCAGGTAGTAGTCACGATCAGGCAGACCGAGCCCGGCCTGATCGAGCATGCCGATCATCTTGGTGGCGTCTTTGTAGTCTTGGCCGCTGTCGACATTGAACAGCGCCCAAATGCCGCGCCGATGGAGGGCGACCAGGGCCTTCGTCAGTGACGCCCGATCTTTGACCGCGTTCACGCTCTCGAGAAGCGGCGCCAGCGGCTTCGTCTTCGCCTTCTCTATCGAGCCGGTGTCCATGCACGACGCGTAGAAGCTCCCGATCTTGTGCGCGGGCTTGGCGTTGCCCTTCTTCGGCGCTGGAGCCTTCGCTGCGTCCTCGAGAATTTTGCGCAGGTCGGCCTCGTTGCGCTGATCGATCTCGGAGAAGCTTCGGCTCCAACGCGAACGGTCATCGGGAATTGCGGTCGCCTTTTCCCAGCCGCCGCACGCGTACCGATAAAAGTCGTCGCAAGGGTCGGCCGATCTATCGAGAGCCGCGAGCGAAAGCCCCTGCGCATCCAGGGTGGACGCGGTCGTCGGCTTCGTCGGTGGCGGAGCGACGATTGCCGTGTTGCCGACGGAGTCGGGCGGCGGGTCTGGCGGGGGTGGTGTCGGGATCTTCTGCCCAGAGCTGCATGCGAGCCCGCACGAGACCGCGACGAGTGAGATGGCTTCGATGGCGCGATTCATCGCTCGAGGGCCTACCACGATCACGAACGCGCGGACGCCCACCGGCACCACGCCTGGCACAAATGTTCAACGAGCGGTATCCACAAAGTTGTGGCTACGGCTCGCGACCGAGACTTGGTCTACTTCCCGCGATAGCGCTTCTGGTAGAGCCTTTCCCAGACCAATCTACCTCTGGTAGGTTTCTCATGGGGGGAGCGCAGGGCATGCGGGGCAAATCGCCGATCGAGGCATCATGACGACCGAGCTGAAAGCGCTCATCGTCGAAGACAAAGAGGCCGACGCGAACCTGCTCGTCCGAGCGCTCAGAGAGGGTGGCTTCGAGCCGACGGTAGAGCGCGTCGACACGCCCGAAGCGATGCGCGAAGCCCTGGATCGCGTGACGTGGGACGTGGTGCTGTCCGACTGGGCGATGCCGCACTTCGACGCGACCAGCGCCTACGCGCTCTTGGTCGAGCGACGCCTCGACATCCCTTTCATCATCGTCTCCGGCACCATCGGCGAAGACACGGCGGTCGAGGCTCTGAAAGCCGGCGCGAACGACTTTCTCATCAAATCGAAGCTCAGCCGACTGGTACCTGCCATCGAAAGAGAGCTCCGTGAGTCGGCCAACCGCCGCGAGCGCAGAGAAGCCCAGCGGCTCTTGTCAGCCGTGTTCGAGAGCGCCCGTGACGCGATGCTGATCGCCGACGACCAAATGCGTTACATCGACGGAAACCCTGCAGCGATGGCGCTTCTGAGCGTCGACCGGCAGCGACTGTTGGGGATGACGTTCGCCGACATCTGCCCGGTTCCGCCTGATGAGGCGGAGCGCCAGTTTCGCGCGATTCTCGCCGCCCGGAAGAGCAGCGGCGAAATGTACGTCGTCGGCACCGATGGTAAGAGCCGTTTGGTGGAATTTGCCGCCACGACAGACATCGTCAAAGGCCGACATCTGTCTGTCTTGCGCGACATCACCGAGCGTCGCCGAACAGAAGACGCGCTGCGCCGCTTGGCGGCGATCATCGAATCGACCGATGACGCCATCATTGCGTGCGATCTGGAGGGACTCATTACCGACTGGAACCCTGGTGCCGAGCGTCTGTTCGAGTACCCGGCCTCCGAGGTGGTTGGCCGACCGATCTCGTTTCTCACCGTGTCCGCCCACCGCGCCGCAGTCGACTCGGTGGTGGCGCGAGTCGAAATGGGCGAGCACATCAGGAACGCAGAAGCCAAGCGAATCACCCGCAGTGGCAGAAGCATCGACGTCGCGATTACTTGGTCGCCACTGAAGAATGCGAGCGGCAAGGTCGTCGGCGTCTCGAAGATTGCGCGCGACATCACGGAAGCGCGACGACTTCAGCAAAGGCTCACCATCGCTGATCGCATGGCGTCGGTCGGTACGCTCGCCGCCGGCGTGGCCCATGAGGTGAACAACCCGCTCGCCTACGTGAAGAGCAACGTCGACTTCGCAGTCGCGGCCGGCCCAGCGCTGCCGGCGGCCGTCTTGGAGGCGTTGACGCAAGCCCAAGACGGTATCGAGCGCATTCGAGTGACGGTTCGCGACCTGAAGACGTTCACCCGCGGCGAAGAAGAGACGCGCAAGTTGGTCGAGGTGAATCGGGTGCTCGAGACCTCGCTCAGCATGGCCGGAAACGAAATCAGACATCGTGCACGCCTGTTCACGGAGCTCCGGTCGGTGGGCCCCGTCCTGATGAACGAGGCCAAGCTCGGCCAGGTCTTTCTGAACCTGCTCGTGAACGCGGCGCACGCGATTCCCGACGGCGCCGCCAGCGAGAACGCGATCACAGTGCGGACGACGGACGACGGCGAGCGCGTCACCATCGAGATCAGTGATACCGGTCGCGGCATCAGCTCGGGCGATCTACCGCACATCTTTGACGCCTTCTTCACCACAAAGCCGGTAGGCGAGGGCACCGGGCTCGGTCTCGCCCTGAGTCACTCCATCGTGCTCAACGCCGGCGGCGACCTACGCGTGACCAGCACGGTGGGGCTCGGGACGACGGTGCGAGTGATTTTGCCACGGTCTCACGAGACTTCTCACGGGTCCTCGAAGCCGCCTGTTGCCGTGCAGGCTGACCGGCGAGCGCGCATCCTCCTGGTCGACGACGAGCCGATGCTGGTCCGAGCGCTCCTGCGAATATTGGGCGCCGCTCATGACGTAATTGGCAAGACGGACGCAACCAGCGCGCTCGCGCTGATCGAGGCGGGCGAGCGCTTCGACGTCATCCTGTGTGACTTGATGATGCCCGGCATGAGCGGAATGGCGTTCTACGAGCAGCTTCAGCGAGTCGCGCCAGAGCAGACCAGGTGTGTTGTCTTCGCCAGCGGTGGGGCGTTTACGCCGAAGGCGCAGGCGTTCTTCGAGACGTGTACGAACCCATGCATCGACAAGCCGTTCGATCCGGTTGCCCTGCGTGAGTTGATTCGGACGATGACTCCGGCACGGCGTTAGCGCCGGTCATTAGGCACCAAACCCGCCACACTTTTCGCCACGAATGTGGCGCTCTGGTTTGTCGCGTCAGCCATCATCTCCCAAGAAGACCGTGCGGTATGCGAGATGCAAAGCGCTCTCGCATGAACTCGAACAAGGCCCAGCGTCTCCGACTCACAGGTCTCCTCTCGTTTCTCGTCGCCGGGTCGTTGGCCTGCGGCAGTGGTGGTGCAGATCCCGCCGATGGCGGCGGTGATGCAGAAGGCGGAGGGCCAGCAGCAGCAGCTGGTGGTGGTGGCAGTGTGCCCGACCTCGAAGATGTCGTTCATCCGATCGCCGGCGTAGAGGTGGAGACCTTCGCCGGGTCGGAGGACGCAGGCTCGGTCGACGGCGACGCGGCAACATTCCACAATCCTGTCAACGTGCTGGTCGACGCCGACGGCAATCTGGTGGTGGCGGACTACGACAACAACCGAGTGCGTCTGGTGTCCGCCGACGGGGCAGCCGACACGCTGATGCAAGAGCCCAACTTTGCTCGCCCGTTCGGTCTGACATTCACGGACGACGAAATGATCTTGGTTCAGACGGACTGGAACGAACAGGGCGTGTCCGATGGCGTCGCGAACGGCGTGATCTGGTTGTTCGACCCGTCGAACGGAGCAGCCACCCCGCTCGTGACCAACGTCGGCAAGACGCGCGGCTTGGCGACGCTACCGAGCGGCCTGATCGTGCTTTCCGATCCCGAGCGCCACGACCTCCGTCTGTTGGATCCGACGAACGGCGATCTCACTCCGCTCGCTGGCAAGGCTGGCTCGCCGGGGTTTGCTGACGGCGATGGCGAGTCCGCCTCCTTCAACCGTCCCTATGGCATAGTCATCGACTTGGATGGCTCGATCTTGGTGGCTGACCAAGGAAATCACAGCATTCGTCGCGTAACCCCGGATGGTAAAGTGACGACCATTGTCGGCAACGGCCTGCCAGACATGATCGACGGCGACGTCGAGGTCGCGCAGCTCAATATGCCGCAAGACCTCGCGATTGATTCCGACGGCAACCTGTTCGTCTCGGACGCGGGCAACCACCGCATCCGTCGTATCTCAACGGCGGGTCAGGTCGAGACGGCCGCGGGCGATGGCGTCGCCGGCTTCGTCGACGGTGCGGGAATCGAGTCGCGGTTCTTCGGCCAAGAGGGCCTCGACGTGACGCCGGATGGTAAGACCATCTACGTTGCCGACGGCACGGGCGGCGAGCCGGAGCCGTACAACCGCGTGCGCAAGATCACGTTGCCCTGAGCACGACCGACAACTTGTCACCACATAGTTGTGTAGTTGTGTAGTTGCGAGCGGGCCGATCAATACTCCACGGCAACTGTCGAGCCCAATCGGGCCCCCAGATGCGGCTCGATTGGGTGGGGTGGGGTCACGGCGCGACGATTGATGGGATTGAGGTCGCGCCGGGTGGGGTTGCCCACCCGCGCCCTTGCGCGGGCCGCTTGGCTTTTTCAGCCCTTGCACGGGTCCACGGGTCGGAGCCGGCACGACGTCGAGTAGCGATCGAGCTGTGCGCCCGCAGTAGCGGCTCCACGCTACCCAACGAGGACGTCCTCGAGCCGAGCGTGACGGCCATCACCCAGCCCCCGCTGAAAGAGCCGGCGTGCTCCCGGGTGCTCTGTAACCAAGGGCCGGCCGTGCTTCCGAACCCGCGAGCGATTATGAGCGAGCAGCCACGATGAGCTGCACCGCGACGACCTCGTGACCGAGTGCGTGCCTCGCGCCAGGCGGCATCTCCCTTCCGCAAGCAGGGCGTGTCGACGAGCGTCGTCGAGCTTCCCACTCTTCGAGCTCGGTGCCGACGCGCAGGCGGTCGAGCTAGCCGAAGCTACCCCACCTGCACCAGCTTCACGCCCAGCACGGTCGATGCCTTGCATAGGGTCGCGAAGGTGACGCCGGTGTCGCTCGGATCGAGAAGTCGGTGAACGACGGTGCGGCTGGTGCTCATCGCCCTGGCGAGGTCGGTCTTGGTTGGCTTCCGCCTGAGCATCGCCCGCTCGATCTTGGCAGCGAGAAGCTTCTTCTGTGTGAGAAGGCCAACCTCCTCGGCTTCCCCGAGCTCTTCGAGAAGCTACTTCTTCTTCCTGGTTCCTTCTCTTCTCGCTGCCGCTTCTTGGCCATCTCGATGTCTTGCTCGGGGGTCTTTGGGGACTTCTTCGTGAAGCCGTCCAAAAGCACCATGATCGATCCTTCGAGACAAAAGATGACGCGATAGATATTGCCGTCGTGCCCAGTCCGAACCTCGAACAGCCCGTCACCGAAGCCATCCACAAGTGGTCCGCCAAGCGGCCACCGCCATTGAACCACCTGGATGTCCGAGCCGATCTCCTTCCGAACACCGCCCGGAAGACCCTTGAGCCATTCACGAACTGGTGCTCGATGCCGTCCTCCATCGTGATGCCACCGACGCATTCTCTCGGTTTCCGACGAGCCGTATCGGCACTCATTTCCCAAACCGCAGACACGACACTGAGGCGAAAAGAGCAATCCACGTGACGTCGGAGCTACTCGCTGTCGGCGACGACGATGCGGTGAACAGCGACGCCCCACCGGGCTAGGCGGTACACTCGACAGTGCGCCCGCAGTTGCGGCTCCACGCTACCCGACGAGGACGTCCTCGAGCCGAGCGGCATCTACCGCCCGATCGAACCAGGCATCCAGCTCTGAGTAGCTGGCGCCGCGCACACGCTGCTCTGCCGCGCCATCCACGTCGAAGCCTCGTCGTCGCAAAAGATGAAGTAGCGCGTCGGCCTTTCCCTCTGCCTTTCCCTCCGCCTTTCCTTCGGCCTTTCCCTCAGTTTTGCCGGCGGTGAAAATGAGCTCCTTCAGTTGCATGTCTTGCCTCTCCAGCAGGTCCTTGAGTGTAGCGCGAAAGTCGGCATCCGACGCGGCGTCGATCAGTGACAGGTAGGTTTCCCGTAAGAGCTCGTTGCTACTGGCGGCGAAGGCTTCGCAGATGCGCAGCACCTCCTTGCGCTCCGATGCTGAAAGCGTTGGCCAGGCTCGATTCTCGAGGCGGGCAAGCGCTGTGAGCACCGACAGCTGGGGGTGGGCCGCCGCGTCTTGCGCGGAGCGGATCTCGGGCAATGCGTCGGGCCCGAGCACAATGGGGTGAACACGATGTTTGGGCCGAGTAAGCGCGGCGTCGCCGCCCATTGCGCGACGCCAGCATCGAACGCGATCACGAGAAGCGTGACCGGGAGCTCATGGAGTGCGCCCAAGTACGCCATGTAAAGTAGCCATGCGCGGAGCTTCGCGTCGTCTCGCCGGCGCTGCACCTCGACGACGACGATTTGCTCCGCGTTGCCGGCAGGGCCTTTGACGACCGCCACGAGATCGGCGCGACGCGCGGATGGCACCGCCTCGGTGAGGTCCGAGTCGAGAATGGTGACCACCCCGTCTCTGATGACAGGTTCGCCCAGCAGCGCCAATAGCTCCAGCACTGCGGCGGGTGACTCGCGAAGGACAGCCAGGGGCGCTTCGTGCTGCAAGGACACGTTCGACACAGCGACGATAGCTGCACGCGTAATGCCATCCGCGGCCAGGTGGCTTTTCAGCCTCTGCACGGGCCCGCGCGCTGGCGACCGCCACTCTCGGCGTGACGGCCATCACCCATCAGCGTGCTCCCGGGTGTCTCTGCAACCTCTGTAACAAAGGGCCGGACGTGCTTCCGAACCAGCGAGGCACGCGCGCAATCACGAGGTGGTTGTTGCCTGAGCGGGGATGCAGTCTCGAACACGATTGGTTGGCGCAAAATGCGCAAGTTTCGGCAGACCTCCCCACGTTGGGCCCGCGCCGCTCCCATCGTGCACCTGCGCGAGACAACAGTCATTTCGGGCCTTTGGTTTTGGTTCGGTTGAGCCGTATGGTGCATTTGGAGCACCGCGATCCGACGGCTTCTTCGTTCAAATCCATCACTGGGTCGGCATGTGATGCAAATTACCGCAAATATTTCGTGGGCCTACCCCTTGCACTGCCGATTCACATGGATTCGCGAAGTATCGGGGTTTCGGGGGCGCTTGTCCTTCTTGTCGCAGGTTGTGCGGAAACGGGCTCTAGTGAAGAGTCGGTGCAAGAGGAGGTCGCTGAATCCGCGGCCGCCGTCTCGCAGGTTCCCGTCATCAAGTTGAAGAACAAGACCCAGACGAAGTTCTGGGGCGGAACCGTGGTCGGCAGCGATGCGCCGAAAGCCAATGCGCCTCCAGAGTGCGCCAGCGTGGCGTGCGATCATGTTCGGCTGAAGGTCGCTCTCCCCAATGGTACTTTCAACAATCCAAACAAACCCGGCGGCGTTCAGGTCGCGATTCGTTGGTTCGGGGAGACGGGCTACCAGTTGCCCCCCGGTAGCCCGGGATGTTGCGGGGAGTCCGACACTCTGAATTTGTTCATTTACAAAGACGGCTCCCTTGTTGCGCAATCTGCTGGCATTCTGTCCGCCGCACAGTCGGCGCTGATCCCGGATGCCGAAGACGGTTTTTATGACATTTGGATCGCCTACGACCCAACCTACAACGTAAACCCATCCGTTACCTATGAAGGGCTGGCCGAGGTCGAGTTCGACAACAAGATCAACCCTGTCAAGCGGGCCTTGCCGGACTTGACCTTCCGCGGGACGCAGGTGGTCACATTCGACACGCCTTCGCTGCTCTTCTTCGAGCCGGATCCGCCTCCGGGGGCGAGCTGTTTCACCAGTGAGACCGAAGAAGATGGCGCGCAGAATTGTCTGCGCTTCGACCAGGTGATCGCCAATGTCGGCAAGGGCCCGGTGGAGATGGAGCACCTCGTGCCGAATGGAGACGTGATCGAGGAGGACGAGGAGTATCCGGTGCAGCAACGCATTTTCAACACCGATGGCAGCTATGAAGACCAGCCTGCGGGTACCGTTGAGTTCCACGGCACACACGGGCATTTCCACTACTCGAGCTTTGCCAACTCGGAGCTTTGGGCATCGAATGCGCAGGGCGACAAGATTGGCAGTGCCCCCGTCAGTGCCGCGCAGAAAGTGAGCTTCTGCATGGCGGACATTTCCATGGATGCCTGGGGTGAGAAGGGTGATGGCCCGCGAACCTACTTTGCTCCTGATTGCATCTTTCCCGCGTTCAACGACGCGGCCGGCGACCATTACAGGCAAGGCATCCAGTCAGGTTGGGCCGACATCTACGAGTGGTACGTCCCTGATCAGTACCTCGAGGTCACCGGCGTCAGCAACGGGTTCTACCTGCTGAAGTCCTGCGCCGACCCCTTCAACGAGATCGAAGAAGAAGACGAGACCAACAATTGCGTCACCAACCACATCCGGTTGAAGCACATGGGCACCCCGCAGCAGAAGGCGATCAACCTAGGCGTCATCGACGACGACTGCGACGATTGACGAAAAACGCAGAAAAGCTAGGCCGATAGCTACAAATTCTTGGATCGCGGTTCAGTTCACGCTAGGTCACACACGCAACTGTGAGGTCGCTTGCGATGTGATCGCGCAGACCAACTTCCTAAGGTCACCCGAAATCTACCAAGGAAACGCATGGGCCTCGATTCGACTCTCCGAGAGGCGTACCGGGCTCCATCTGACCGACAATGCCGCAAACCAGCTCGACCCTCGAGCCCTCGAGCGCACAGATGCTCGAAATGGTCGCATCAGCGATGCGACAGATCCTCCGCTACACCGAGACGCTGACGGAGCAGGCCGCCTACGAGCCCTCTCCACCCGGTGAGCTGGCGAAGTTGCTCGACGAGCCGATGCCCGAGCCGGGAGGCTCTCTCGACGAGGCTCTCGCACTGCTCTTCGATCACTTGATCCCGAAAGGCGTGAACACCGCGAGCCCTGGGTCGCTGTCGTACGTGACGGGCGGCGGAATCTTTCACGCAGCGTTGGCGGGCTTGATTTCAGCGTCGACGAATCGATACGTCGGCTACTGGGGTGGAGCGCCCGGAATGGTCGAGCTCGAGTCGCGTGTCATTCAATGGTTTTGTGAGCTGATTGGGCTGCCCCCGGGGTCCGGAGGCGTGCTGCTCACGGGCGGCTCGATGGCGAACCTCACGGCCTTGGTCGCGGCCCGAAGAGATCGGCTCGACGAGCAGTTCTTGTCAGGCGTGCTGTATGCGTCGGATCAGATGCACCACTCGGTGAAGAAGTCGGCGTTCATCGCGGGCTTCCCGCCCCGACAGGTGAGGAGCATCCCAACCGACGCGTCATTCAAGATTAGGCTCGACCTGCTGGCGGAGTGCATCGAGCGGGATCGGGCGGACGGGCTGCACCCGTTCTGCATTGTCGCGAACGCGGGCAGCACAAACACGGGAGCGGTAGACGACCTGGGCGGTTTGGCTGGCCTGCGCGATCGCCACAAGCTCTGGCTGCACGTTGACGCAGCATACGGTGGCTTCTTCATGTTGACGGAGCGCGGTCGGACCGCGTTGCGAGGGATCGAGCGCGCCGATTCGGTCACGCTCGATCCTCACAAGAGCCTCTTCTTGCCATTCGGGTTGGGCTGTCTGTTGGTCCGCGAGCCCGATGCATTGATTCGCGCCCACGAGGTTCACTCCGACTATGTGTCCGGAGTTGCGTCGCAAGCAGAGGGCACCGGATGCCATAACTTTGCGGATATGTCCGCCGAGATGTCGCGCGAGCTGCGCGGGTTGAAAGTGTGGCTGCCGCTCAAGATCGTCGGGGCCTCGACCTTTCGCCGCTATCTCGATGAGAAGCTCGATCTGGCAGAGTATGCCGCGCATGAGCTGCGCAAGATCGCTGACATCGACGTCGTCGCGCCACCAGAGCTTTCGATCTTGGCGTTCCGAGCGCAGCCACCGGGGCTCGCCGACGAGGCGCAGGACGCACTCAACGAGCGCATTATGGCTCGCGTCAATCGATCTCGATCGGTCCACCTGTCGCCGACGCTGCTACACGGGCGTTTCACGATTCGGATCTGTGTTCTGCCCTTCCGCACTCATCGGGCCGTGATCGATGCGTGTTTGGCCGCGGTCCGCGAGGCCGTGTCGGAAGAGCTTGCCGCATTTGGAGCATCCGCATGAGCAACGAGCCGCTGAAGCATGTCCTTATCGTTGGTGGCGGCACGGCAGGCTGGATGACGGCGACGTACCTCGCCAAGGCATTCGGTCCGCACATCCGGATCACGCTGCTCGAGGCCCCGGGTATTCCGAAGATTGGAGTGGGCGAAGCGACCGTTCCAAATCTGCAAAAGGTCTTCTTCGATTTCCTCGGCGTCGAGGAGCACGAGTGGATGACGCAGGTGAACGGAGCATTCAAGACCGGCGTCAAGTTCGTCAACTGGCGTAAGAAAGCGCCCGGCGAAGACCAGAACCACTTCTACCATCCGTTCGGAATACTCCCGAACGTCGATGGGGTCCCGCTGCCGATGTATTGGTTCCAGCTCACTGGCGGCACCGGCAAACCTGTAGATTATTCGTGCTTCCGCGAGCCGGCGGTGATGGACAGCCTGCTTGCGCCGAAGTTCATGGACGGTTCACGCGCCGTGCCGCACGCATGGCATTTCGACGCGCACCTGGTGGCAGACTTTCTTTGCCGATGGGGCACGGCTCGCGGCGTGGACAGAATCTTGGACGAGGTGAGCAACGTCGAACTCGATGAACGAGGTTGGATCAAGACGGTGCACACCAAGGGCGGCCTTGCCTTGCAGGCGGATCTATTCGTCGACTGCACTGGCTTCCGCGGATTGCTCATCAATCAGGCTCTGAAAGAGCCCTTTCTAGATATGAGCAACCACTTGCTTTGCGACAGCGCCGTCGCTGCGGCGATTCCCAACGACGACGCGAAGCTGGGCATCGATCCGTTCACCTCCGCCATCGCGATGAACGCGGGTTGGACGTGGAAGATCCCCATGCTGACGAGGTTCGGATCTGGCTACGTGTACTCCAGCAAGTTCGCCAGCGAAGACGACGCAGTGCGCGACTATTGCGAGCTCTGGGGCGTCCGCGAGTCCGACATGCACTTCAACCGCATTCGCTTCCGAACCGGCCGCAACCGGAAGGCTTGGGTGAACAACTGCGTGTCGATTGGCCTGTCATCGTGTTTCTTGGAGCCACTCGAATCGACCGGCATCTACTTCATTACCGCGGCGATTTATCAGCTCGCGAAGCACTTTCCCACCGCGGAGTTCGACGCTCGCCTCATCGCTCGCTTCAATCGCGAGATCGAGTTCATGTTCGATGACTGTCGCGACTTCATCCAGGCCCATTACTTCACCAGCAGTCGCGACGACTCGCCGTTCTGGTTGGCGAACAAGAACGAGCTGGTCCTGTCCGACAACATCAAAGAGAAGATCGCCATCTACAAATGCGGCCTTCCGGTCAATCCCCCGACCTCGACCGAACAGGACTACTACGGGTCTTTCGATAGTGAATTCCACAACTTCTGGACGAATGGCAGCTACTACTGCATCTTCGCTGGCATGGGCTTTCTCCCAGATCTTCCGCTGGGCCGTCTGGCCTACAGACCCGAGGCGCTAGAAGAGGCGAAGAAGATCTTCGCGCAAATCGAGGAACGCCAGCGCGAGCTGACCGCGACCCTGCCGACGAATTTCGACTATCTGCGGACTTTTCACGCTTCCGGCAAGGCGTACGAGCGCAGTGTCGCCGTGCAAAACAGTCGGAAGCGCGGCGCCTGATTCGAGTGGCTTGACGCAGGCAACGAGTCGGGCCATGTCGCACCGAGCGTGGAACGCATCTCCGACATACGCGGCGCTTTGCTGCGAGAGCTCGCAGGTAGCGAGACGAGGCTGAGTTTTATCAACACTCGCCTGATCCTCACCGTCGGCATCAATCTGAACGAGGAAGAAAGAGATCCTCGAAAGATCGCCGCTGTGCGCGAAGCGCTGCATAAAATGGGATTCTTGGGCGCAAAGGAGGGTGGCCGTGGCGCTTGACGTAATTTGCGCTCACAGCGGCCGCGCAGACACGGCCCCTGCCATCCAAGAGCTGGAAGCTCAGCTGGTTGGCGCTGAGCCTATGGCCGTCTTCTTCTTCTGCGGCGATGACCACGATGGCCTTGCCATCGATGCCAAGCTGCGCACGCTTTTTCCCTCCGCCGAGGTGATCGGCTGCACCACGGCCGGCGAGTACACGAACAAAGCGTACGGTCAGAATGGCGTGTCCGTGATGACCCTCGGTCGCAGCAAGGTTGTGCGCTGTGCGGCGGCCATGGCCGAGTTCGATAAGGGCGCGTCGGTCGACGTCTCCGTCAACGAGGCGTGCCGCGCCCTCGCCCAGAAGCTGCAGGTCGATCTGCGGGAACTCGATCCTGCCAGCTGGATCGGCATCGTCCTGAACGAGGGGATGAAGGGCAACGAAGAGGCGGTCAACGCAACGCTCGGCTTCGTCGCGCCGTTCCTGTCGTTCCTCGGCGGCTCAGCCGGCGATAACCTCAAGGCGAAAGAGACGCGAGTCTTTTACCAGGGGGTCGAGTCAATGTGCGGCTCGGTCATCCTACTGATGGAGCTGGCGGTTCCCCACGTCATCGTGAAGTCGTGCAGCCTCGAGCCGACAGCGACCAAGCTCCTCGTCAACAAGGTGCAAGGCCGCGTCGTTTACGAGATCGATGGCCAGCTCGCGGTCGCGCGCTACGCGGAGATCGTCGGCAGCACGCCCGAGCAGCTCAACCACCCGGTGTTTATGGCGAACCCGCTGGGCGTAGTGATCGATGGCGAGCCCTGGGTCCGCGCCCCGATCGCGGTCCTCCCCGACGGCGGCCTTCTTTTCGGATGCGCCATCCATGAAGGTTCGCAGCTCTTTCTGCTCCGCAGCACTGACTTGGTCGGCGACACGAACCGCGCCTTGCAGAAGGGTGCTGCCGAGCTGGGTCGCGAGCCCTCTTCTGCGCTGGTGTTCAACTGCGCGCACCGCTTCGTCGAGATCCAGGTCAAGAAGCTCGAGCCGGGCTTCTGCGAGGCCATCAGTCACTACCCGGTTGCTGGGTTCAACAGCTATGGCGAAAGCTGGCTGGCTCACATGAACCAGACCATGATCGCGCTGCTGTTCGGCTGATCCTCAAGAACATCGCGCATCGGGCAGAAGTGCCAGCGCGCTCGCAAGGGGGACCGAGCGTCTCGGGCGACAGCCGTCGGCAGCGCTCAGCTCGAGAGCCCGTTCCGAGCCTCCATCGCGAACTTCCCGGTCGCAGGCTTCCACAGCTACGGCGAGAGCTGGTTGGCCTACGTCAACCAGACCCTCATTGCAGTTCTGATCGGCTGACGTTCGTCCGGTCACGCGGTGTCGCAGCAGCGGACTCAGGATGTCGGCCATCGATGATGGCCTTCCGCCGGCTCGAAGCGGCTGCTCGCGGCGGGTGCGCTCGATGTCGACGAGGAAGGCCTGGAGCTCCTCGTCACCCATGTCGGCCCACGGAGCATCGGGATCGCCTGTGCTCGGCGCGCTAGCCTGCGCCACCTCGTGCACGACTCGTTCGACGATCTCGTGCCGCTCGCGGGGGGTCTAACGCCCTCAACAACCGCGCAAAATGCTCAGCCGCTGCGCCACCCCCATGGTCGTGCTGTGCGCAAATCCCACTCTGCGAGAGCCCGTCCCGATACCGCTGCTCCAGCATCAAGCACTCCTCAGGTTTCAACGCGCCGATCGCCTGGCGCACGCGCTGCACATCCGCCGGTGCACCTTCGGCTACGCCAAGCCAGCCGATGGCTGCGCCCACCGCGTAAGCCCATGCGATCTGATCCAAGCGGGCGGGCAGGGCATCGTCGGCGTTCGCACCGTCAGGCCACGGCTCGTAGGCGAAGAGGGACATGCGATCGGCTGCAGCGTCGAGCGCGGCGCCGGTGTCGTGGCTGCAGCCGCCCGTATCCAGCTCCATCGCGCGGCGCAGCATCGCAACGTAGACGCTGCCCCACGCGAACACTGCGAAGCTGTCGATATTGGCGATCTCGGGGTCGAGTGGCGGCAGCGTGATCTCCGAGGCCAGGTGGGCAAAGCCGAGAAGGATGCCCAACGGATTTGCCACCACGAACTCTGCGAGCAGCTCATCGAGCGGCTCGCGAAGGCGCGTTGGCAGCGTGCTCACGTGTCGAGCAACGGTGGCCGCCCGCACTCGTTGCGTGAGCTCGAGGATCGTTGTTTCTCCGTCTTCATCGAGCATCGTGCCCTCCCCTAGGCGGCGACGCCGCGCGCCCGGCGGATCTCTTGTCGGGTCATTGGCCCGCGCATCACCGTGATCGCGAAGCGTGGCTGCACGCACTTTGGCGGGCCCTTTGCGTGAGCATCGCGGATCAAAAACCAGCGTGGCTCGAGGTGGCGCAGCATGGCGTCGTAGTCGACGTCGTCGTCGCCTTGCGCCAGCTTCATTCCCTCGACCACACGCGCGCGGTCGGCATCGGTCTGCAGCCGACCAATGCACCACACGCCCGCATTCGAGAGGGCGCGGTAGTCGAGGTCCATCGGGTTCTGCGTCGCGATCACGACGCCGACCCCAAAAGCACGGGCTTGCTTCATGAGCGCCACCAGCGGCTTCTTCGTCGGTGGCGCCGCGGGGTGCGCCGGCAAGAAGCCGTACACCTCGTCAAATACCACCAATGCGCGCAACGATTGCGAGCCCGAGAGGCCGCGCACCCAGGAGAGCACCTCTTCGAGCAACACCCCCAGCACCAGTGCTCGCTCGTCGTCGTCGAGATGGGCGACGCTGACGATTGTCGCAGGTGTCTTGCCATTCTTCGGCGTCAGCCACTCCCCCACATCCAGCGTCGCGCCCTGCCGCCAGCTGGCGAACGTGGGCGACGCGAGCAGAGAGTTCAGCGCGGCGGCCAGATCGCGCCGCGCCTTCTTGGTCATGAAGCGATCCATCGGCAATGCGCCGATGAGCTCGATGGGCGGCAGCTCGAGATCTCGTCGCACTGGATCGCGCGCCGCCTCGCAATCCTCCGCGACGCCCAGTCAGGTGACGAGGACTCCGCGTCAACCCGCTACCTTGCACATCACGAGAGCGAGCTTCCGGTAGCCGATCTACAGCGACTCTTCGGGACAGACAAGCCCGGCTCAGCCGATGCTGCGGCCATGCCTTCCCGTCTGGCTCTTGTACGTGTCGGGCTGTGCCCGGAGCACGAGAACCAATGCATTCTCACGCCTACCCGTCGATGAGCTCTTGAGGGCCCGGACCAGCGAAGACCGCCACGCGTTCAACGAGCACATCGAGGCGGTGCAACTCCGGGCGCACCATTGGAACACCCTCGGCCCGGCCCTGATCATCGATGCGGCGAGTCCGACGACGGCTGCCTCGACTTTCGGCTGTGGCTCATCTCGCTCGGCATGGAGGCATACGAGCGCGCTCGTGGATCCCGAATGGGTCGCCGACCTCCCGGCCGACGACCCGCTCCCTCGCGGCGCGCTTCCGCGCTTGTGGGAGCGCTTCGCGGCTACCGACGGCGCGTAGCGGCAATGACGAGGAGGTTGAACCGATCTGTCGCGGCCCCTTCATCGTCGTTGTCGCCTGCCGTTTGCAGCGCTCCAATGGCTCGGGAACCAGCATGCAAACCGTGGTCGCCATCCTCCTGCCGCTGGCGGTACTTGTTGCCGGGACAGGATGTTCATCGCCGACGTCTACCCCCCTTGCGACAACGACGACCGCCAGCGGCGCCCGTTCCCCGCGCGGCGTCGCGTGCTTGTCTGCCAACACCTCGGTCGCCGTCGGGGCTGCCTTCGCGACGACTGCGGTAGTGTGGCTGGTGTACGGTCGTGCCCGCTGAGCGGCGGACGCTCGGCGCACCAACGGGAACGCCATAGGCGTGGAACCGTTTGGCTACGGGAGCGAACAGACGTCTGCAATCAAACCCACCCACACTGCTGTCAGCAAGTGGGGCCTTGCCGCGTTCAACTGGGTGCCGTCAAACACCGAACATCTGGACCGACGAGCCGTGAATCGCCGCCGGCGCATCGAGCGCGAGGAAGCTTACCATCGCGGCGACTTGAGCAGCCGTCATCGCCGGCGCGAAGCCACTACCAGCGAGCATCTCGGTGTCGACCGAGCCGGGCAACACCGACGCCGAGATCAGCCCCGTACCGCGCAGCTCTTCTGCCAGGCTCTTGGTGAAGCCTTCGAGGCCCCACTTGGAGGCGCCATAGGCGGCGTTCTGAGGGCAGGCGATCGTCGCCGAAATGCTCGATACGAAGATGAACCGTCCCTGGCCGGCGCGCTTCATCGACGGCAAGAACGCGCGGGTCACCAAAAAAGGACCCGTCAAGTTGGTGGCGAGCACGTCGGCCCAGTCGTCGAGCGGCGTGTCTTCGATGCCCGGGTTGCGTCGCGAGATGCCGGCGTTGTTGACCACGACCTCCGGCACACCAAAAACGGAAAGCACGCGCGCGGCTGCCAAACCGACGCCCGCCGGGCTGGCGACATCGCAGTGCACGACCTCTGCTGCGACACCGAGTGCCGCCACCTCGTCGCGGCAGCTCGCGAGGGCGTCGCTCGGTCGACCGAGCAACGCAACGTCGAAGCCGCGTCGAGCCAAGGCCAGCGCACTCTCTTTGCCGATGCCGCGGCTCGGCCCGGTGACGACTGCGACGCGGGCAGTCACGGGGTGCCCGACCCAGTCGGTGCCGCCGGCGCGCCGCCGAAGAGCGCGAGCGCCAGCGGCCGCTCGTCTGCCGCGAACGACCCGGCGAACGCCATCGACTCGACCACCGATGCGTCTTGGCGCTCGCCCCGGACGACGAAACAGGTGTGCGTCATCGCCAGATGGCAGAAGCTGCCTTCGGCATCGAGCCCTTCGTGGAGGGCGTTGGCGATCGACTGGGTCAACGTCTCTTGCAAGGCGAGCCTGCGCGCGGAGAGATCGATCATCTGCGCGATGGCACCCAAGCCGGCCGCGAGGCGCCTCGGTCGATACGCCACTGTCGCGTGGCCGTGGCTGGGCAGCAGGTGGTGCGGGCACATGGTCGCGACTGCGACGTTGCGCAACAGGACTGGACCGTGCGGCCCGTCGCCCAAGCTCAAGCTGCCATCGCGTAAGGGTGCGCGCGCGTCTTTGCCTTCACCCGAGACCAGCTCGTCGAGCCAGGCCTGCGCCACCCGCTCGCCAGTGCCGACCAGCTCGCCTTTGCTCTCGTAGCCGAGGGCGCGCAAAAACTCCTCGATGGCTTGGGCTGCGCGCGCGTATCGATCCACGTGGAAGCCTCGCTCGACAATCAGTCGTCGGTCTTTTTGCTGCTCAGCGGAGCAAGTGCTTGCGGAGCCGATGTAGAACGCGAGCTGACGCCCCAGAGCACGCGCATGCCGCGGGGCAATGGCTCGCTCTTGGAGAGCCGCCCACAATCTTTGCAAAGCCGCGGAAACAGGTCGACGTCTTTGCACTCGAGGCAGTTCTGCGTCGACTCGATGGTGCGCGCGAGATCGTCTGCCAGGCGCTTCAGGATCTCCATCTTGGCGGTGAGCTCTTCGACGTGGCCTTTGAGCGCACGCAACGCGTCGTCTGCGGCGAGCCCGCCCGTGGCGGCGCGCTGCTTGATCTCGAGTAAAGATCGAATCTGCTCGAGCGACATGCCAGCCTCGCGCATGTCGCTCACCAACATCAACCGGTCGAGCTGCCCGCGCTCGAAGACGCGATGACCGCCGTCGGTGCGCCCGATGGGCTGCAGGATGCCGGCCTCTTCGTAGAACCTCACAGTGCGCAGCGTGCTCTTGGAGAGCCGCGCCATTTCACCCGTGGTGTACGTCTCCGGCGTCGCCGCGTCTTCGCGCGCGACTCTTCGTGCCGAGGTAGTGGGTGATGGCGGCTTCATGCGAGCTCCTTGGGTCTACACGCGCAGCATAGCGGCCTCAAGACAGCTCGCCCGGATCGAGCAATCTGAGTCGCTGACATGCCTCGATTGCTCGCAGAACGTCGGCACGCGAAACGACAGCGCGATTCTTGCGTGGCGGCCCACCGTGCCTTTCGGTGGTGAGCTCGTCCACCACCTGCCCGATACGTGCGCCACCCCCGAAGCCCCGCAAAACACCCATCATCAGCGAGGGCCAGGTGACGAGCTTGGCCCACTCGGGCGGCGGGCTCTGGGCCACGAGTGCGTCGCCGAGCAGGCCGTCATAGTGAGCGGAGACGCTCTCGTCCGTGCGCGTCTCGGATAGGCCCCCCAAGACCAGGCCAGGCACGTCTAGATCGAGCCGAAAGTCGAGTCGAGCCGGCTCGACGCCTCGGTAAAAGCACAGGCGGCCACGCGACCACCTGAACAGCGCTGCGACTCGCTCGCGGCCTTGCGCACGGATGGCCTGGAACACTTCGACTGGGTCGACCAGCCCGAGCCCAATCAAGGTATCGCCGATCTGGCCGTTGTAGCGATGCATCACCAGCACAGCGAGCTCGAGCCCGCCGCGATCGATGATGCCTTTTGCCACCATGCGTTCTCCAAGCAGCATGCTGGGCTCACTCGAGACCGCCAGAATCAGCTTGGCGTTCTTGAAGTAGAGCTCGGAGCGCGGCTCGCTCGGGCTCTGGGGCTCGGCGAAGAGCACGCCCGACTCTTGTTGGCGCACGATCCACAAGAGCGCATCGACAATCGACGACTCTGGCAGGGAGCCGACGAAATCAGGCACGCCAGGACCCGACAGCCTGCGCGTCGTTGCCGTTGTCGGAGGCAGGTAACGCGCCAACATCGAGACGCTCTCCACCTTGTGGAAGCCATCGCCGAAGTCGACGTCGTCGTCTGGTTTGACCTGCCCAGTCGCCAACATCTCGATCAACTTGGCGAGATGCACGTGCTGCTCGCCTGGGCCGCGTTTCAACACACAGACGATGCGATCTTCCGGTGAGGTGGCGCGCGCGAGCTCGGTCGCGCTGATCTCAGGCGGGCCGCTTCGCTCGAAGGGCACCACGTCGTCGTGCTGCTTGCTGAGGGCCAGCGACTCGAGCACGGCGCCCTCCAGCTTGCGCGCCGCCGAGGCGCTGTCGGAGGTGTACGCGACCCAACTGCACAAATCTGCAGTCACGTCGGCTGCAGCACCGACGAAGGGCAACAGTGCGTCGCGTAGCTCGGTCGCGGTCACGTAGCGCTCGCTCGGGCTGCGATCGAGGGCCTTCTCCAGCACCTCGAACAAGCCGTGGGGGAGCTCCGATTTGGCGGCGCGGAGCGCATCGATGCGCGCGTCGCGGATGGCGAGCAGCACCGCGAGCTGCCCGGCACCGGGGAACAGAGGCTGTCCGATCAACATTTCTGCGAGCACGACGGCGAGACTGAACAGGTCTGCGCGGTGGTCGAACATGTCGCCGGAGACTTGCTCAGGCGCCAGGTAGGCGTACTTGCCCTTCAACGCCAAGCTGGTGCGGGCCAGCACCGAGCGGCTCACGTGTGCGATGCCGAAATCGCCGAGCTTCACCTCGCCTCGTCGTGACAAGAGGATGTTCGACGGGGTGACGTCGCGGTGAACCACGCCCAGCGGGTGACCACCTTCGTCGACGAGGTCGTGCACGTAGGCGAGACCCGCGCACAGCTCACGCGCGATGTGGATGGCGAGCGCCACGCCCAGCCTGCGCTCCTCGGCCCGGGCGCGACGGATCAGCCGCGACAGATCAGCGCCAGCGACGTATTCGAGCGAAATGAAGGGCTCACCCGCATAGGTGCCGAACTCGTAGAACTCCACGACGTTCGGGTGTTTGGCGAGCTTGTGCAAGATCGCCTCCTGCTCGAACGCGTCTCGCACCGTGTCGTCCTCGACCAAGTCGGGCAAGAGTCGCTTGACCACCACGCGCTTCAGGCCGCGTGCCCATAGCGCGGCCGCCGAGCTGTCTTCGCGCGGCCTGGCAAGGAACACCTCGCTCATGCCGCCGACCGCGAGCCGGCGTTCGAGGAAATAACCCGCGAACGGCGCCTCGCCACCGTCGCGTCCAGAAAGGCCCTTCGTCGACATCGCGCCCAGGTGAAGAGTTAGCAGTCAAAGAGCTAGCACAACCGGGAAACTTCGAACCCATCCTAGCCTTCGGCTACCATCTCCCGTTCGATGGAACCGCATCGCTGCGGCGTGCATGGGCTCGTGGTTGGCGCCGACGGTCGCTGCGTCGTGTGTCGACGTGGCGATCCGGAGCTTGGGACGCCAAAGACCAGCCGAGAATGGCCGCTGGTCATCGCGCTCAGCTTTTTCGCCGCGTTGATCGTTTTCTCGGGTGGCTACTGGCTGACCCGTAAGCTCGCCTCGATGTCGCAGCCGCCGCCGGCGCTGACTGCGACGCTGCCAATCGAGACCTCGGAGCCGGTGCCAGAGGCCGTCGTGGCGCCTCGCTTCGCCACCGCGGTTCCCCGCGCCCCCGGAGAGGCGCCGCGCCCGCCGGATCGCCCGGCAGAAATGACACCTGAAGAGCTGGAGACGCTGAAGCGCGGCGTGAAAGTCACGATGTACAGCACCGGCCCGTGCACCCTGTGCAACACGGCGCGCACCTTCTTGAAGAATCGTAAGTACAAGCTCACCGAGCTCGACATCGACGCTAGCCCCACGGACAAGGTGCTGCTCGAGGCTGTCAACCCGGCGGCCAGCGTGCCGACCTTCGACATCGCGGGCAAAGTGCTGATCGGCTACGACCGACAGAGCCTCGATCGCGCGATCGAAGACGCAGCGATAGCTCTACGAGCTCGCTGAGACACAGATCTGCTGATCGTCGGGCGGCGGGCTCCCCGTTTGTTACACTGCGGGCGATGGATCCCGCCGCTCCGGATGTCGCGCCGGACATCGCAGCCGCCCTCGACGAGCTGCCGCTATTTCCGCTGCCTCATGTCGTGCTGCTGCCTGGCGCGCTGTTGCCGCTGCACATTTTCGAAGCGCGTTATCGCGCGATGGTAAAAGACGCGATCGCCAGCCACCGAGCGATCGGCATCGTGCAGATCAGCGAGCCTGACCAGCGCGACGAGAAGGGACATCCCAAGATCGTGCGCGTCGGCGGCATCGGCACGATCGTCGATCACGCAGAGCTGCCCAGCGGGCGCTACAACATCGTTCTCCGTGGTCGGGCCCGGGTCGAGCTCGAGGAGCTGCCGTTCGTGCCGCCCTATCGGCGCGCCCGCGCGAAGGTGCTTCTCTCGCAGGAAGACAAGCTCTCCTCCACAGCGATCACCGCCTTGATCGCGACGGCGACGACCTTCGTCTCGCTGGTACGGCAGCGCGACAAATCGTTCGACTTTCGCATGCCGAAGCTCTCGGACCCCACCTCGCTCGTCGATCACTGCGCGCAGCACCTCCTGATCGATGGGCGTGATCGGCAGCTCGCGCTGGAGACCACCAGCGTGGCCGAACGCATCCGGCTGGTGACTGAAACGCTGGCGCTCCAGCACATGGGCCTCGCTGGCGGCGGCAAGGGATTGAACTGACGCGCGCGCCTTGGGCACGACAAGATCTTTTCTCTTTGCGAGTTCGATACGCGTCATCGCGCCGCGAGCACCTCGCTACCCGAGCGCGTGCCTCGCCACGCCGCACGAGCTGCTCGCCGAAAGCCGATCTGCGTGTGTCCACGAACCTTGCTGGCACTGCTGGCTGCCAAACGGTCGAAGAACCTGACGACCGAACCAGCACGCGAGTGCAAGGTTCGAGCGGAGGTTTACTTCGGCGCTCGACCGAACAACTTGAGCTCCTCCTTCACCGCGGCGATCAGTCGCGTGACCGCCGACTGGGCACCACCAGGTTGCCTTGATAGGCGATCAGGTTGAGCGGGTGGCGAAACGAGCGGCCCGGATTGAACGCCACGGGGCGCTCGGGATGCTGGTCGTTGGCCAATGTGGGCAGCAGCTCGACCAGCCAGGCCTCGCGGTCATCACGCCGGATCCAGATCGCGGCTTCCATCGGCTCATCGAGCGCCGCGTGGGCCTGGACCAGCTCGATCATTTCTTCGCGCGTCGGCACGCACACAGGCTAGCACCTCAGCGTTTGCTGGCGCGCGTCGGCCCCCCCCTCGGCTTCGAGGGCCAAGGTCTATCTGGCGGCGGGCGCTTTCGGATCGATAGGCGTTGCCGGGGGTACGGTGGAGGCCACCGCACCGATGCCGACGTTCGTCGTCGAGCTCCGCTGACGCAGCGCTCCGACAGATTGGCACTCACAGTCGGCTCGGATCCGGGCTTTTGCCAAGTTGTCACGGGCGAGACGGCGAGCCTCGAAAAGATCGGCAATCTCCGGCTGGCACCGACCTCGCATCCGTGGTTCGTTGAGAGAAGCAGATGAGTCTGGATTCGACCGCCAAGCGCTATCAGGTCCTGCTCTTCGGCGGCCTCGTGCTCACCGCTGCATATCTGCAGGCCACTGGCGTCTCCAACCTAGTCGCCGGTCACCTGGTGCCGCACGAAGCCGCGCTGCCCGTCCGCAGCACCACGACCAAAGCGACCGGCCTCATCCCCAAGAGCGCTGCCGCCATCTTGGGGCGCAATCCGTTCGACTCGGTCACCGGCCCGCTCGACGGCAAGACGATCGCCGTGGCCGACATCAAAGAGCCCACGCACACGCCCTCGAACGGCGACCCGTACGAAGACACCGACTGCAGCGGCATCCGTTCGAGCTTGGTCACCGCGACTGAAGACCCCGCCTGGTCGTTCGCCGCGCTGAGCTCCAACGACGGCGAGAAGCTGCACAAGATCGGCGACAAGGTCGGCGCCTTCACCGTCACGCACATCGGCTACTACGAGTCCAAGCACCACGAAGAGCACACGCAGGTCTTCCCGCGTGTGTGGCTCACCGGCTCGGGGTCGTCACGCTGCATCGTCGGCATGGGCGCGCCCGAGCCTGGCAGCACAAAGCCCACCTCGCCCACTCTGCCAAGGCCGACAACAGCAAAGAAAGCCGAAAAAGCCAATCTCGAGGCTGCGGTCAAAGCCAACATCAAGAAGGTCGGCGAGAACCAATACGAGGTCGACCGCAAGGGCGTCGAGCTGATCATCAAGAACTACGCAAAGCTCGCAGGCACCCTGCGCAGCAAGCCGACCAAAGAAGGCATGCGCGTGAGCGGCATCAAGCCGGACGACATCTTGAGCGAGCTCGGTTTGCAGACCGGCGACATGTTGCAGAGCATCAACGGCTTCGACATGAGCGACCCCGACAAGGCCGTCGACGCCTACGCCAAGCTACGCAAAGCCGGTCAGCTGGACATCCAGATGACACGCGACGGGGCGCCCAAGACGATCGGCGTCAAGATCACCAAGTAGCCTCGCAGGCACCCATCAACGTCGAAGCGGTCCGCATTGCTCAGCCCGCCCTTCGCCCTGGACCGGCGTGCACCAGCCGAACTTGGCGCAGACCTCGCTCTTCGCGCAGTCGGCCTCGGTCTTCGCCACGCACTCGAAGCCCTTGACACTACATCTGCCGAGCAATTTGCAGCCCGGCGTCGACTCGCAGGCGGTGTCGCTCGCGCTGCAGCCTCCGTCTACGAGGCTGCATCGGCCATCGCGCTTGCAATGGCGCGTGCGTGCACAGTCGCTGTCGCTCGTCAGCGCGCATATCCCGTTCTCGACGGAGCAGAAGCCGAGCGCGCGACAAGTCGCGGTCGCCGCGCAATCAGCGTCGCTCCCGACGACACATTCGCTCTCGCCCTTCTGGGTGCACCCGCCCGAGCGGCGACAAAACTCGGTCTCCTGACAGCTCGAAACACAGCTGCCCGCGAGAGGCCTGCAATCCGCCTTGCCTTGGCAGACCGTAGCCTTGCTACAGTCGGTCTTGTTTGCGTCGCCGGCGAGACAGAAGTGGTCGCCCTCGCAGCGTCCCCAGTGTTTGCACGCCGCCGAGTCGCGGCAGGTCGCGCCATCCTCGACGCAGACGCCGTCCTTCGGAGCGCACTTTCGTAGCTCCCCGCAGCTACGGGTGTCTCGGCAGTCCTCTGCGTTTCGAGCCACACAATATCCATCGGCGAAGGAGCACTTGCCGAACTCCTGGCAGCTGCTGGTCCGGCGGCAGTCTGCATCACTGGTCAGCGCGCAACGGCCGTCGACTGCAGTGCAATGGCCCAGGATGAGGCAGAGCTCGGTGGCCGCGCAGTCTTCGCTGCGAGTCGCCGCGCATGTGCCATTTATTGCACCGCAAACCCCGTCGTCCGCGCAGCCCACGGTGGCTCGGCAGCTCTCATTCGTAGCCTGCTGACAGGAGCCGCCCTCGGGGGCGCAGAGACCCCAATCGACGCAGCCCTCGGTGTGGCGACAGTCTTCGACGGTGACCGCCCGACAATCTCCGTGCAAGGGCGAGCACCAGCCCGAGGCCAGACACGCCATCGTCTGGCGGCAGTCGTCTGCGCTGCTTGCGATGCAGCCGCTCGCGCCAGCGGTGCACCGTCCGAAATCCTTGCAGTAGCTCGACTCACGGCATCCAGCGTCACTGGTTGCCGCGCAGGTGAGGTGCTCACCCTTGCGCAGCTCGTCGAGCCCCGCGCGCCAGCCACGAGCTTGAAAGTTCGAGACGATGTTGCACCAGCCGTAGCTCTTGCACACCTCGGTACACTCGGTGTCGCTGTAGTCGGACACGAACGTGTACAGCGGAACGCAGCCGAGCAGCATCAGCGGGAGAGCCGAAAAGTGCCGGAAGAGCGCCTTTCTCGGCAGCACTGTCGCTGGTGCATTGCCCGCGCAGGCGAAGATCACCCCGGCATCAGCGGAGGGCTCGAGCACCATGGCGCCGCGGTCGCGATACTCTTTGCCCTCGGCAGCGCTGGTCGCCACGCCAGCGACGGTCACCTCGTCTCCGTCGAACAGACAGGTGCGCACGACGAATGCTTTGCGACCCAACGCCTCGGCGCGCACGCCCGGGAAAACAATACGCGAGCCTGACAGCACCTCGACCGCGCCGCGCAGCTCGTAGCGCTGCTCCCCCTTTACGACGACCAGCTTCTCGGCGCGCTCGCGGCCCTCGAACCGAGGTCGATGGAACGAGAACCGGCGCGCGCTGCTCCAGATGGTGACGGCACCCATCACTCACAATGAGCGAGCACGGCCGCTAGCGGGCCGCCACAGCGCGCACGATGTGCCGCTGGGCAACTGCGAACACGGCCAGCACGGGCAACGACAAGATCACGTTGCCTGCCATGATCACGTGCCAGCGTTCACCCGTGCCTTGCTCGCGAAGCAGCGCGATCGCGAGCGGCAAGGTGCGGTTCTCGTCGTCGGTGGTCATCACCAGCGGCCAGAAATAGTCCGAGTAGTGGTAGACGAAGCTGAATAGAAACATCGCCATCAACGTGGGCTTCAAGATCGGGCCCAGGATGCCGTACACGATGCGAAGCTCGCTCGCGCCGTCGAGGCGCGCGGCTTCGATGATCTCGTCGGGCACCGACATCAGCGCCTGCCTGACCAGGAAGGTGCCGAAGGCGCTTACGGCGAAGGGCACCACCAGCGCGCCCATCGTATTCAACAGACCCGTGGGGCCGAGCATGATGAACACCGGCACGAAAGTGACTTGCGCGGGGATGAGCAAGCAACCGACCACAAGCCCGAACACCAGCGGTTTGTGACGCCAGCGCAGCTTGGCGAGCGCATAACCGGCAGGCAACGCCAGCAAGATCTGGAGCAGCGCGATGGAGAACGCCATCAGTAGTGTGTTGAACAGATAACGACCGACCGGCACAGTCGTCATCACTTCGCGATACGCGTCGAGGTTCGCGTTCTGGGGCAATGGGTAGGCCGGCGCCCGCACGATCTCGTCGAGCGGCTTCAATGACGTGATCGTCATCCACACATACGGCGTGACCCAGAGCAGGGCGACGACGAGCAACACCAGCGCCTGTAGCGCTCGACGTAACGGTGTCTGGCGGTCGAGATCGCTCACGCAGCGCCTCGCTTGCGCGCACTGAAGCCGCGCAGTGTGAGCGCGCTGCAGGCGACCAAGATCAGGAAGAAGACGACCACCCAGGCGCTGGCCCGGCCGACCCGCAGATTGATGAACACGTCCTCGTAAATCGCGTACACGAACAGCGTCGTCGATCGGGCAGGCCCGCCCTGCGTCATCACGCGCACCACATCGAAGGCTTGAAAGCTCATGATGAGCCCGGTCGTCGCGACGAAGGCCGTGGTCGGCTTGAGCGCGGGCCAGATCACATTCGTGAAGCGAGCGAGCGGGCCGGCGCCATCGAGCGCCGCCGCCTCGAGCCAGGTGCGAGGAATCGCCTGCAGCCCGGAGAGGTAGACGACCATTGCGTAGCCGGTGATCTTCCACACCGTGACGAGCGCGATCGCCCACAGCGCCGAGCGCGGATCGCCGAGCCAATTCATCGTGGGGATGCCCACTATACGAAACAGCTTGGTGACGAGGCCCGCTTCGCCATCGAGGATCCACATCCACAAGAGCGCGACCGCTACCCACGACACCACGTACGCGCTGAACACAGCGCCGCGAACGAATGCATACAAGCGGCCGGGGCGATTCAACGCCAGCGCGAGGGCGAGACCGAGGCCGGTGCTGAGCAGCACCACGATCGCGCCGAACGAGAGTGTGCGCAGCGCAACGGCCGCGAGATCGCCGCTCGCGATCTGGCGATAGTTGTCGAGGCCGACATACGCTGGCGGCGTCAGCAGATCCCACCGGTAGAAGCTATTTTTGAGCGCTATCAGCAGCGGGTAGACGAAGAAGAGAAACAGGATGGCCACGGTCGGTGCGACCAGCAGATACGGGTGCGCCCCATTGCGAGGTTTCATCGACTGCGCTCGATCGCAGTGAGGGCCGCTTTCACGACTGCGCGCGGGTCTTCACCGCTCAGCACGGCTGCTTCGAGCCGACCCTGCACGGCCTCGCGTTGAACACGAAAGAGCTCGGTGTGCCAGGGCCAAGCGCGCGCGCTCTTCAGTTGATCGACAGCGACGCGGTCATTCTTGAAGCGCTCGTAATAGCCAGCTGCCTCGAGGTCGGCGATGCCCTGCCGGGTGACGGCGATGTAGCCGGTCTTGGTGGCGAACTCGTTGGAGACGGCCGGCCGCGACATGAACGCGAGAAAACGCGCGCCGGCTTCTTGCCAGGCGGGCGGGCTGCCTTTCGGCATCACGAACAGCGTGCCGCCAGTGGGCACGCCGGCGCGAACGCCGCTCGGTAGCGGCGCCGCAACCACTGGAAATTTGGCGTTCTCTTCCAGGTAGCGGACGAACGCAGTGGAGTTCCAAATCATCGCCGCGCGACCCGCGAGAAACTCTCGATTGGTGATGCCCCACGCGTTGTAATCACGGCCGGTCGGCGTACGCATTGTCTTCTCGGTCAGCACCAGACGCTGCCACAGGGCGAGCGCCTCGACCGCCGCTTCGCCGCCGAGCGTGAAACGGCCTTCGCCGTCGGTGAGCTCGCCGCCTGCTTGAAACACCAGCGCCACCCAGAACCACCAATCGATCGGGCACGAAAAGCCGAAGCGAGCCGAGTCGCCAGGCAGCGACGCGGTGCGGGCGAACGCCACCAGCTCTTCCCAGGTGCGCGGTGGCGCGAGACCGAGCTGGTCGAGCAGGTTGCCGTTGCAATACGCGATCGGCGTGCTGCGGTTGAACGGGATGCCATACATGCGCTGCTCGTCTCCGCGCTGAAAAGCGCCGGCTTGCGACAGCTCGCGTACGAAGCCGAGATCGCCAGCGAGCCCCGGCATCTGGTCGAGCGGCTCGAGCACATTTGCCGCCACGAAGTAGGGCAGCACCTCTGCGACGACATGCGTGACGGCGGGGGCGCTGCCAGCGTGCAGCGCCGTGCGCAGCTTGGCGAGCAGCTCGAAGTAGTCGCCCTGGTACACCGGGTGAATCGCGTGCGCCGGATCATCTTGGTTGAAGGCGCTCACCAACGACAGCAAGACCTCGCGGTTCTTGCCGCCATAGCTGAACCATAGCGGCACGCCGTGGGTAGCGCCGCAGCCCGCCGCCGAGAGCGCAGACGCGCCCAATGCGGTGATCGCCGCGCGCCGGGAGATCATGCGCTTTTTCCAGTGAGACGTGCGCCTGACTTCGTATCGAACCACAAGAAGCTCGCTGCGGGTGCCACGAGCCTGACTGTTTCGCTCAATGAAACATCGAAGAAGCCAGGCGTCGCTGCGCGCAGCGTGACGGGCCCGGGGTCGGCCTCGCAATGGAGAATGGTCTCGGCGCCGAGCGGCTCTGTGGCGGCCACACGCGCGACGACCGAAAACGACCCTGTCGGCACTTCGTCCTCCAGCGCGCGTACGACCATGTGCGCCGGCCGGATGCCCAGCGTGACAGGGCCCTTCTTGGAGATGCCCTTGGGCAATGCGAGGGGTCGATCCCACACGGTGGCGCTGCTTCCGTCGGCAGTGGCGTCTACAAAGTTTATCGCGGGTGTTCCCAGAAAGCCCGCGACGAAAGAGGTGTGCGGCGCCTCGTACACGTCGCGCGGTGCGCCTTGTTGCAAAATGGCGCCCTTCTGCATCACGGCGATCGAGTCGCCCACTGTCATCGCCTCGACTTGGTCGTGGGTGACGTAGATAGCAGTTGCCTCTATTTTGCGGAGCAGACGCGCAATTTCGACGCGCAGTGATGTGCGCAGCGCGGCGTCGAGGTTCGACAGCGGCTCGTCGAACAAGAAGAGCTTCGGCTTGCGCACGAGCGCACGGCCCATCGCCACGCGCTGGCGTTCGCCTCCAGAGAGCTCATCCGGTCGGCGCGCGAGCAGCTTGCCGATGCCGAGCAGCTCCGCCACGCGGGTGGCCTCGCCGACCCGCGTCTTCTTGTCGGCGCCGCGCATCTTGAGCGGAAACGCGATGTTCTCCAGCACACTCATGTGCGGGTAGAGGGCGTAGCCCTGGAACACCATCGCCACGTCGCGATCTTGTGGCGCCACGCTCGCGAGGTCTTTGCCGTCGAGCGAGATGGTGCCGGCGTCCGGCGAATCGAGCCCTGCGATCAAGCGCAGCGCAGTCGACTTGCCACAGCCGGATGGCCCGACCAGCACGAGCACCTCGCCCGAGCTGACCTCGAGATCGATGCTGTCGAGCGTCGGCGAGCTCGCTCCGGGGTGCAATTTGCGCACGCCTTGGAGGTGAAGCTTCGCCACGCCGAACGTCTAGCCGCGTGACGCTTCCGCGTCACCGGCCGATGGCGCGTGCGGCCCACAGAATGTCGTAGTAAACCGCACGGACCGATGCTTTACGTCCACGGTTTGGGCCATTTTCATCCCGAGAATCAGATCGACAACAAGTTCTTGGAAGAGCTCGATATCGGGACCAACGACGAGTGGATCGTCTCGCGTGTGGGCATCTCGAATCGGCGCACCGTGTTGCCGCTCGACTACATCAAAGCCACCAGAAACAAGGACTTGCGCGCGGGGCTGGAGGCAGCGGAGTACTCCAACGCCGAGACAGGCAAGCGCGCGGCGCTGATGGCGATCGAGCGCGCCGGCATCAAGCCGAGCGACATCGGGCTCGTCATCGCAGGCGACTCGTCGCCGGACAATCTGATTCCGCCGGAGGCGTCGACGATCGCCAAAGCGCTCGGTATCGAGGTGCCCGCCATCGACTTCAACACGGCGTGCTCCACCTTCGGGGCGCAGATGCATTTCGTCAAATCGATGGGTGAGTCGCTGCCGGAGTGGGTGCTCTGCGTCGTGCCGGAGAACACCACGCGCGTGACCGACTACTCGGATCGCTCCTCGGCGATTCTGTTCGGCGACGCCACTGCAGCAGCCGTCGTCTCGACCAAGATCCCGGCCAAGACCAAGATCACCTATTCGATGTTCGGCGGCGCCCCGTCGGGCGCGTTCGACGTGCACATTCCCCGCTTCGGGCACTTCAAGCAGAACGGCGCCGTGGTGCAGAAGTTCGCCATCAAAAAGATGGTCGAGCTACTGCGCGGTATTCAGGCGCGCGACGCTGCTCGCGACTACATCTACGTCGGTCACCAAGCGAACCTCACGATGCTCGAGGCGGTCATCAAGCGCTGCGAGATCCCGGTCGAGCGCCACTACTTCAACATCTCCCAGTACGGCAATCAGGCGGCGGCCGGCGCGCCGGCGGTGATCTCGCAGCGCTGGGACAGCTGGAAGAGCGGCGATCACGTGGCCTGTGTCGTCGTCGGGTCCGGTCTTTCCTGGTCGGCGCTGGAGATCGTCTGGGAGTAGCCGCAGGGCGCGTGGTAACATGCCCGATCATGGCTTACTCGCCGGGTGCTTTCGGCTGCCTTGTCGCCGTGCTCGGTGTTGGCTGCATCTTCCCCGAGTACACGTTCGACGAAGTCGAGCCCGCTGGTGGCAGCGGTGGCAACAGCGGCGGCGGCACCACCACACTGCAGGGTGCAGGCGGCAGCGGTGGCTCGCCCAGCTCGTCGATGGGCGGCATGGGCGGAATCGGCGGCAGCCCGCCTGTCGAAGATTGTCTCGCCCCGGGCGACGAAGATTCGGACGGCATGGCCGACTGCGCCGACAGCGACTGCGCCCCGGACGTCGAATGTGTCGATGCCATCCCGGTGGGCTGGGGCACGTTCGGCTACGTGGCCTTGTTTCAAGGCTCGCCGTCGGCAGACCCGGCCTGCCCAGAGGGGGCGCTGCTGGCGGTTCACTCCGGCAACGGCGACCTACAAAACACCACGGCTGAGTGCAGCGCCTGCAGTTGCCAGCCTCCGGCTTGGGGCGGCTGCGAGCTGACTGACTACAACCCGGGCGCGGGTGGCTTGCAGGGCATTCGCGCGCGTGACGTGCCCTGCGCGAACGCGACGGCGAGCAATTTGGACGAGCTGACCGTGCCCGCTGCCTGGAACGGCAGCTGTAGCGGCCCCGATTTCGCGCCCGGTGGTGGCGCCTGCCCTGGCACGAGCTGCAACCAATCGGTGCAGGCGCAGCTCGCGCGGCCCACCAACGGCAGCTGCACGCCACTCGGTGGTGAGCCCTCGGGCGATGACCCAGCGTGGGGCGAAGGCATCAAGGCATGCAAGGCCGCTGCAGATCTGGCTGGCTGTAGCGGCGGCCAAGTGTGCGCGCCGCGGCCGACGGCGCCCTTCGAGCCGCGCGCTTGCATCGCGAAGACAGGCGAGCAGAATTGCCCAGCTGGCGATTTCTCGCTGCGCACCGTTTCGTACAGCGACTACGTCGACTCGCGCGATTGCAGCGACTGCGCGTGTGGTGGTGCGGCGGGCGGCACCTGCAAGCTCACCATCAGCCTCTTCAGCGACGCGGCGCTCAACAGCTGCACCCTCCCGTTGGCGATGGTCGAGAGCAACGCGTGCGTCGACATCCCCGGCAACGCGCGGGTAGGCTCGCGTACCTCCGCGGTGACTCAAGCCCCCGCAGGTGGCAGTTGCCCCGTCACCGGTGGTGGCGTAGCGAGTGGCGGCGTGACGGCGACGGGGCCGACCACGTTCTGCTGCATGCCTTCCGACTAGTCTTTTCGTGATCGAAACTCTCTCTCGCGTGGCGCAGCTGTTCGTGCTGGTGTTCGCACCGCGTGTGGCATCGCCTGATCCGCCGACAGGCTCGCTCGAGCTCGCTGCGCTCGGCGTCCTGGTGCTCGCCGTGGGCCCGATCGGCGCCGGGTACTTGGTGCGGAGCTACGACGTGCTCGAGAGCAAGGTCGCGCTCGGCTTGTGGTTGCTCGCCGACGTCATGTTGCTGGTCGCGGCCATCACGACTGCCAACCGCGGAGCGCCGTTGCTGTACGGCTACTACCTCGCTGCGCCCCCCGTGTGGAGCGCGCTCGCCGCGACGCTGGCGACGCTCGCCGGCCAATATCTGGGGGTCGCGTTCAAGAACAAGCGAATGGGTGCGGCGATCATCACGCTCGCGTTCGGCATCTTCATTTTTCGCGACGCCAGCGTGTTGATCGCGTCGCCCAGCGACCAGTGGCGAAGCGCGTTGCTTGCCGATCCGGACCACGAACGGGCGCTGCTCGCCCTCGGCAATGGGGTCCCCGCGGCGACGCTCGACGCCTGCGTCAGCCGGCAGCCAACAGCGTGCGTCTGCCGCGTGATGCGCGCGGAGCGAGCGCTCGAAGCCGAGCGGGCAGCGGCAGCGCTCGAAGACCTGAGCCACGCCAGCTGCGCTGGTCACCCGCTCGAGCTGCGCGCCGAAGCCGCGAAAGCGCTAGGCCTGGCGATCGCCGGCCGCGGAGAGGAAGCGAGCGAGATCGCAAGCAAGGTGCTGGTCGCCAAACCCGATGATGCGCGGGCGCTCTTCGCGATGGCGCTCGCGGCCAGTCAGCGGCAAGACGTGCCCGCCGCGCTCGACTTCGACAGACAAGCCATCGACGCAGGCTCCGGCAGAGGTGCGCTCTTGCTCGAAAGCCAGCTGTTGATCCGACAGCGAGACTTCGGGGGCGCTCGCTCCGTGCTCCGCGCGTTCCTCGAGCAGCATCCCGACGACCCCGATGGCGTCTACAACCTCGCCCTCGTTGACGACCTCGAGGGGCGCTACAACCCGGCTCGAGAGGGCTACCTCAAAGCGCTGCGGCTGCGACCCGCACTCGCCGATGCCCGCTACAATTTGGCTCTTTTGACGCTGCGCCACGGCTTCACCGACGAGGCGAAGAACCACGTGCGTAAGTTCATCGAGGCCTTCCCCAAGGACCCGCGCGGCGCGGGCCTCGAGGCCCGACTCCCGCTCTGAGCAAATCGTCACAAATGACCAGTGCCCTCGAGCACGGAGTTGTTGCAGCATCTCGACCTTCTCGCCGTCCAAGGCCCCGGAGGTTTCCGAATGCGTCGCTTCGTGCCCGCCGCCATCGCCATGAGCTTCGCCTTTCTATCGGTTGGCGGCAAAAGCCAGGCCGCTGGCGAGGTGAAGATCGTCGTTCTGAAAGAGCGCGGTGTCGGCAGCGCCGCCCAAGCGCAGCCGTTCGTCGACAAGTTCGTGACCATCGCCCAGAAAAAGAACGGCTGGGCGGCCGCCAAGGGCAGCTACTTCACCGAGCGAAAGGCAGCCGAGACGTTCATCGATGGCGACAAGCCGCAGTTCGGCTTCATGTCGCTGGCCGCCTATCTGGCCATGAAAGAGCCGCGGAAGCTGGAGACCATCGGGCAGGTGGTGGTCTCGCGAGCTGGCGGCCAGGAGTACCACCTGATCAGCAAGACCGCGAAAGACCTGGCCGGCTGCAAAGGCCAGAAGCTCGCGACTGATCACGCAGAAGACACGAAATTCATCGACCGCGTCGTAGCCAAGGGCGCCTTCAAGGTGGCTGACTTCACTGTCGAGCACACCAAGCGCCCCCTGCAAGGCATCCAAAGAGTCGTCAAAGACGAGGCGAAGTGCGCCTTGATCGACGACGCGCAGTTTGCCGAGCTCGCCAAAGTCGAAGGCGGCAAAGACGTGAAGAGCGTGTGGAAGAGCGAAAAGCTGCCGCCGATGGCGGTGGTTGCCTTCGGCGGCGCCGACAAAGCACAGAAAGATGGCTTCAAAGCCAATCTGGCTTCGCTGTGTGAGGGCGACGGCAAATCGGTCTGCGGCGAGATCGGCATTTCTTCGATCAAGAGCGCGACCGACGACGCCTACGCCCAGGTTCTTGCCGCCTACAAGAAGGACAAGTAGTTCTGCGAATTCAACCGGAGGTTGAATCATCACAAGATTCCTCCGTGCCCTCCGGAACAAGAACGCGCGCAAGCGCCCGTTCCGGTTGGCAATTGGCACGGAGGATTTCCGGTGGTCCGCTCAAAAATTGCGCTCTGGCTCGGATTGTCTCTTCTGGCGGCCTGCTCTGGCCCGGCTCAGCTGCGTCCTGAGCTCGCTTCGGCAAGCTCGGGCGCGATCACGTTGAGCGACGCGCTCGAGAAGCTGATTGCAGAAGGCACCGACACGGACGAAGACCGCAGCGCCGCCTACGAGATCGTGCAGACCTTGCCGGCCGACACGGCAGAAGACGCCTTCGGCCGCGCAGCCATCGCAGGTCGGCTCGCGGAGAAAAAGGGCGCGCTCGCCCTGCTCGGCTCGCAAAGCCCCACATCGCTGGTGGGTGAAGCGGAAAAGTACGCCCGACAGAGTCGCAAGCTCGACGCCGAATTTCGACAAGGGGCCGCAACCCGCATGCTGGGCAGCCTGTACATCTTCGCGCCGGCCAACCTGCTCGAAGGCGGCAACTCCGAAGACGGCATCGAGATCCTGGAGCATCTGGTGTCGACTCACCCCGAGGTGCCCGAAAACCAGCTGCGTTTGGCGGATGGGTACATCGCCCTTTCCGACAAAGAGCCGGCGAAGAAGCCACTTTGCCTGGCCCTCGCGCAGCGCGACCAGCTGCGCCGAGATGATGTGACGCTCGCCGACAAGCTCGCCAAGCTGATGCAGCCGCTCGACTGCAAGGTCACGCTCGGTGAAGCGCCAGCGCCTCCCGCAGAGCCGGCGCCCGCGCCGTAGCGGCTGCTGCAATCGAGATACGCAAACGAGGGAAAGAGCGGCCGGTGCTTCTCGCCGAGGATGGGGATGAAGCCGTCGTTGTAGAGATTGACCAGCTCCGATCCCCAAAAAAGACACGATTGGCCGTACGGCGATGAGGTGACGCCATGCTAGCCTCGGACTTGCCGCCAGACCTGGCGGCCATCACCGCCAGGGTGATTTCTTGCCCGCACAGCAGGGCCACGAAGTGCTCGGCGGCGTGGCGCGCGTGTCCGATGGTGTAGATCGTCGTCATCGCCGGTGCTCGTTGCCCATCGTCTTCAGTTTACTCGTCGCGTCCCGCGCGGCGCTCCCGAAGGTCGCCCGTGGTAATGAAGGCTTCGTCATGGGCAAGGTGTCTTGGAACGGCGTCGTCGTGGCGGTTCAGCCGCGCATCCGCCTCACGCGGTCTTTCGACCAGCGCAGCCACTCGTACCAGGGCTACGTTCTTCGGGTCCACGGCACCGTGGCGGACGAGCAACGCGAGGTGATCGTCGCGATCGGCGAGGCCGCCCATGCCGAGTACCAGTTCCACGTCGGTGACCGTGTGAGAGGCGACGGCGTGCCCGTGGCAATGGTGGAGTGCGACGTGAGCTTCTCCCACCCAGCGAGTGGCTCGCTCTCATTCGCGACGCCCACCCCGGCTACATTTCACCGAAGGTGAATCACCAGCATTGCGTGGGACCAATACGTACTGAACGAGCAGCGACTTCAGGTGTCCGGCAAGGCTCTGCATTTCGATCGGTCGCAGAGTCCGCCCCGCGAAGGTCCGGCACTCCTGCAAGGCCGCGCCGTGTGCGGACTGTGCGGCAGTCGCATGCACGTCCGCTACGGCAACCGGCGTGGTCAGCGCGTTCCCAACTACGTCTGCGTCGGTCGCGGCCACCTCTTCGGCGACCCGCTCTGTCAGAGCATCGTGGGGACTCAGATCGACGCCGCCGTCGGCAACCTCCTTGTCGAAGCCGTCACGCCGATGGCGCTCGAAATGACGCTCGCCGTGCAGCAGGAG